>Ga0214544_1004858_pt1 | contig 26581 bp, 35 predicted proteins | sample CNSS3metaG_FD_160074 | JGI IMG/M metagenome (GOLD analysis project Ga0214544, IMG submission 160074) | Root nodule microbial communities from cowpea collected in UCLA plant growth center, Los Angeles, California, USA - CNSS3 | ecosystem: Host-associated > Plants > Roots > Nodule | place: USA... | reverse complement strand
TTGCAATTGTGTTGTTCATCTAGGCCAAGTTACCTTTTTGCTTGAGGACAAGCAAGGTTTTAAGTTTGGGGGAGTTGATAATGTTAATTTTTACCATTATCCAAGCTACATTTTCATAGCAAAATCATCTATTCCAAAGCTTTTAAACTACTTAATCCTCAAATTTATCTTACTTTTGTAAATAAATACATTTTGGGTTACATTGATCTAAATATACCACTAATCCCCATTTTTGTGTCCTTTTTGTAGAAGGGAATGTTCCAAAAATCCAAACAAGTGAGTGATCATGAGTAGCAAGAAGAAGGCAAAAAGACATTAAATGTGGAAGAAACAGTAATCGCCTGGCGCCACAAAGACACCGCCAAGCGACACCTTCTTCCAGTGCCAGGCGCCAGGCGCCAACCATGCGAAAATGACCTTTCCAACAGCTCACCGCCTGGCGGCATCTTGAGACCGCTGGGCAGTACACGCAAAGTTTCAGCACTGTTTGGTGGCTTGCGCCTGGCGGTGAAAGGCTTCCGCCAGGCGGCAGTTTTCGTTGATGTGTCAAGTTTGCCCTTTTTCTTCTGTTTTCGCGAGGGGAAACGGATCTTGGACATTTTGGAGCTCGAGCAACGCGATTTGGAGAGCTTGGAGGAGTGCTAGGGCTTGTGGGAACAACTCCATCTTCCTCTTTGTATCTCTTTCTCTTCCATTTCCAATTTTGTAAGCTTGAGCTCTCCATGATAATGGAGAGCTAAACCCATTTTTGTTGGGGTTAGATGTAGCCACTGAATTTTCATGTATTTTCGAATGGTTTGAATATATATATATATGCTTCTTCCATTGATTTCTAGTATCTTTGTTAATGCATTTAAAGCTTGCTTTGTTTTACCCATTCATTTCATGATATTTGGGTCATTAGGTATTGGAAAATATCTCTTGAAACCTAGAATTGGAACAAGATACCTAATAGAACTTGTATCTAGGAATGAAACTTGACCCATTAGTTTTCTTAAACCCTAATTTGTAAAGCGGGTTTGTTTATTTAGGGATTCAAGGAACTGACTCTAAATAAGGGAACCTAGGCTCATTCAACTAAGGGATTAGAGTTTGAGTAGACTTGTGGGTTGACATTAGTAATTAATGGAGAAGAGTTTTATTGTTTAATATACATGAGAGTGAAGTAGGTGAAGTCTAACTCCAACAATATCAATCCATTGCATTTCTAGTCTTTACCATTTTCTAGAGTCTTCAAATATCCAAGTTCAAATTTACTTGTTTATGAAATATTTACTTTCTTGCATACAAAAACCCAAATTATGAATTTATTCATTAGTTTAAATTAGTCACTAATTACGCAAATAGCCAGTATACACGAGTCTCTTGGGAAACGATATCCCGGTCTTACCGGTTGCTACTTGCGCGACTTGGTACACTTGCCAAAGTCTTAACAATCACGTTAGCGTAACACGATGAGCTCACTCCCTATAGACCCCAAAAATGATTTTGAAAACAAGGCTCTGATACCAAATGTAACATCCTGTCTAGATATTATGGATTTAAGTAAATAAAATAGATAAAATAATAGAAACATCGCATTTAATAATACCTCATTTCACAAAAGTGCGGGAAATTTAAAATTTTATTACTTCCAAATATAATTCCAAAAACCATAATTTATAAGACTGAAGTAATAAACAAAATGTCTCATGAGAGTTTACAACTTATTTCCAAAAACATAAAATATATAAAAAGTTCCCCAAGTTGTCCAGAACTTGTTCCTTTGTTAACTACCCTATTTCAATTTACCAACCTTCCCCTTATGCTACTTATAATCAAGTTAATCTTAATTCTACATTGGATCCATGCAATTTGCGCATTATTTACCATTGTCACGAAATTCTCAATTTCCCAAACCCTAACCATGTTCATATGATTTCTTCCAATTTAATTCTCCCAACACATGTGGTTTCATCAATGTATGGCATCAATTCATTCCCAAACAAAATTAGTATATGATTTCGCTCCAATCATAATCATCCCAGAACACGAAATGTAACACCCCAAATTTTGGGATGTCGCAGATAGTTATAAAAAGGAACACGTTTGGAGGAAAAAGTATTATCATTAAAAATGTATTAATAAAAAAACTTATATTTTAATTTAAATTACATAATTCAAAACGTCATTTTGTCAAAAACTTCTAATAAATTTTGGAATAAAAGAAAATTACATAATTTATAGTATCTGATTTAAAACAACTAAATATATTATAAAAACTCCTAAGTCCACCCCAACCTCTCGTCAATCTACTCCATGCCAAGATTATTTGCAATATCATCTGCTCCTATATAATACACACGTTATACGATCATCGCACATACAACAAAGACACAAACAAACAAATAGGGGGTAAGCTAACCATAAACAATGATATTCATAAAAGAAATTCATAAATAAAACCTATCCAATAATACTCAACGTCGCATTCAATTAACATGGAAACTTTATGATCACAATGCATCCTTGGTTTGAACACACAAACCCCAAATCCAAACAATCATACTAAACCAAACATAGCATCACATTCATCTAAATTTTTCATTAAATTCCACCAAGAGCTTTCAAGCAAGGCAAAACACTCTCAACATGCAACACATGAGAATTTCATATTGCCAACAAAGCACTCACCATCACATCATGCATGGAAATAAACCATAACATAAACCCATCAACTTATCAAATAATACATTCATACAATGAACCCAACGAGTGACATTCATTCAAACACAGTATAAAATTACACTCAAGTAATTATTCTCAAACAACCACTTTAACTCCATAACCATGCAACCCATGAAAACCAAGAAGGACCACCTGTAACATCCTAACCAGATATTACGGATTTTAAATAATAAAATAAAATAAGAAAATAAAATCACATTTATTATAAATCCATTTCCCAAAAACGCGAGAAATTACAAATAATTTATTTCATAATAAAGATAACTCTAAGTTCAAATCTTCTCACAATTCAATAAAATACCAAAACGGTCTCATAATAGATTACATCTTTATTCCAAAACCATAAATGATAAAACTCTATAAAATTGTTCCCATGAGTTTTCCCCGCTTCGCTGCTAAGCTTCACCAGATCCACCTACAACATCATCTGCTCCCGTGTACCACGTACGATCATCGCCAAACATAAGCAGATAGGGTGAGCTAACAAATATATATATGGCAACAAATATACAAATCACACAATCACACCAAAGGAATTCCATCCTTTGATATCACATCACATTGCCACCACCATGTTATTCGTGTTCTATATCTTATAGTGAGTACCTCTAGGTGTCTTGCTGCCATATCTATCGACCACAACCGATAGAGCACGTGCGGGAAACCATGCTATGGATCACACACCACAACGCTAGGTGGAGTTCCCAAATACGAATAGAGGTCGTAACGTCCTAAGACTACCAAACTCGTCAGTTAATTGTTGAGGAGGGCAATCTATCTAGACCCATTCATACTGGCCACAACTAGCACACTAACACTGACAACACTCGCCAACCCGAGCCACAACTCAAGAGTTCCTCGTGTTCATCTGTCATCCCGAGCCACAACTCGAGGGATGCCATTCCGAGCCACAACTCAAGGAAGGCCACATCCTTAACCCCTATCCCGAGCCACAACTCAAGGAGGACCAACAAGCCGACCTTTAAGGTATCACCAATTTCTTGTAGACCACGCACATCCAGAGTGAAAAATCAATACTGCTACAGTAGAATCGCTTGGCGGGGGACACGTACCGTTAGGTGCTGCCGCTTCCAGACCACTTGGCGGGGGACACGTGTCGCCAGGCAGGAGAACCCTTACCGCCAAGCACAACACACTTCAATACTCTACTGGTTTTGTAGCTATTGCCTGGCGGTCAAACACCACCGCCAAGCGCTACACCAGTACTTACGCAGATATGTGGTAAAAATCAATTGTACTCTTATAAATAAGCATATCCACAATTAAGAATATAGGCTTCCAGAAATCAACATGACTTACATGCATAATCTCAACTTCGATGGCTTCATCATGCGCGTACACAAGTATCACCATATATCATATGCATCAATGCAATTAATATTGACACACATGCCTTCACCAATAACCAATTCTCCACGTGTGACTAACCCAAAGGAACATTCAAATTGATAGAGACTTACCACATAACCTAATCATGCTTCATTAGAAGTTACTAGGAATTATCAAGAGGATATTCATGCATTTTAAAGATTCCAAAAATTAGCAATATTGAGTAACGTATATCTCTAGCTACTGACCTCCAAATCTAATCTCCACCGTTCAGAGTGAAGAACCACATGTTATGGACCACTTGTCAAAATTTTATCTAAATCGGATAGTTAACGAACCGGGAAATGCAGTTTTACGAAAACTGCACGCACTAGAAAAATTGTGGCGCCTAGCCCCCAGAATCAAGAGCCTAGCGCCTGGCGGTACAAACCCAGCGCCGGGCGGTTACTGTTCCGCAAAAATATGAAAAACAACATTTTTCATGAATCAAAACACCACGCAACTCTGGTATGGCGCCTGGTGGCCGATTGGGTGCTGTCAAGCAGTTCCTACACCTGCGAACCTTGCCCCCTTCACAACAACTCTGATTTCCATCAATTTAAGACTCCATAGAATACGATCCTAGTTTTGAGGATTACGGTTCATCCCTAACACCTCCCATTCACGAATTCATTCACATTTTCCCCTTAGATTGTTGTCACTATAGAAATTCCCAATTTATCAACCCTAAGATAATATCCCTACTGTTTCATCCAATTTAGCCATCACTTAAATCAATTTCAATGAAGTTTGACATCCTATCACCCCTTAACCATTAAAATTGGCTTTCCCTCCGAGTAGAGTCATCCCACAACACTTAGAACACCAAAATCGAACAAAAATTTGGTTCGCGTTGCCTGGCGGGTGTCTATCACCACCAGGAAGCTCAAGCAAAACCCAGAAATTGGGTATAAGCCATGCTCGCCTGACGACCAGGGCTATGCCACCAGGCAGTTTCTGGAAATTTTCCAGAAACACTAATTTTATAAATTTAATAGTTTATATACAATCCAATGGAACATGCTTTCATACAGATTAGAGATACTTTTAAGCAAAAACGGGTTCAGCTCCCCTAACTTGGATTCCTCGATTTATAATGGATGATTCAACTCCTTTGCTTACTCTCTAATCACTTTGTTTCCTCTAAATTCGTGTTCCTTACAATACTATAATTTTCCAGTCTCAAAAAACCCTTCCAATTGTCTTAGTTTGCCTTTTTATTATGGTCTTTCTTTGTGGTTAATGGCCAAAAACGAAAATGGCATTAAAATGAATGTAATTGCCATTCAAATTCCATTATGAGCTGTTTTTCAGCCACTCTTTGCTTCCTATGCCCCTTCACCTTCATGCCACAAGAAATTTTGGCAAAAAGGAAGCTTAATATGGTTCTACCAAGGTTTGAACCCATTACCATGCCGATGCCAACTCAATACACAACCATTTAACAAATTCATGTTTTGTGATGATTAATATAATTCTATGATTATATTATCAATCAACATGATCAAGCATATTATTAAGAATAATAATAAATCAAATAACACACAATTGGCATACATAGGACTCGAACTCAATTCCTCTAACACAATCAAATACTCTCAACCATTTAAACTAGTACTTTTCCACATCACATCAATCAATATTAAATGTCATAAAGGCTTCCACTACTCGCATTTATTAATTAATTAATTAATTTTTCCGGGTCTTACACCACTCATCTCATAATATCCCACCAACACATTAACACATAAAATAATTAATAACACCAAATGAAAAACACCAACCAAAAATATGAGAAATTAAAGAGAACCAAAAATCTAAACAACGAAAGGAAAATAAACCAAACATCTAACATCCTCACTTAATCTCTCCCTCCCCACCTACCTGCATGCATATGGTCCCATCTCAAAATAAACGTATACACATGCTATGTCTATACTCGAAATAACATAGAAAAATGATCAAAGAGAAAACTATCACATGATTCATTTAAATGTATGGAACAAAAGGCCGCACTCACACTACAACAAAAATCACTTTAGACAACGACATAAAATTATGATATAAATTATAAAAACCGTGGTTTAAAGATTAGACCACAATTTTTTAGGCGTGGTATAGGTGAGTGTAGCTATAGATAATAGACAACGGTTTTTAGTATGACAATATTTTTAAAACCGTTGCTTAAAATTCTCACAATAGACAACAGTTTTACATGTTGATTTTATACCTTACCTATGTTTTTAGATCACATTTTTACTAGTTTTGCCCACATAGTTTAAAGCAACAATTATATAATCATGGACTTTCATGATATTTATACATCATTTATAAAAATGTTGTTTATTATATGTTTAGGCTACATTTATTTAGTCGTTATCTATTTTAGTGTGGTCTAAACTATAAATTGTTGTAGTGTCATGCACACATGCACCAATCTAACCTTCTAAAAACATGAGAACCCAACAAAAACATTAACATAAATGTGTGGCGCACCAATTCCAAAGTTAGAAGAACCCATACATTTAAGTGAGAGAGAGAATAGAAAAGAAGAAAGGAAAAAACTAATGCATGAACCCTTTCATTTACGTGAGAGAGTGTAGAAAAGAAGAAAGAGAAAAACTAATAGATGACTCATTAATAAAACCAAAGAGAAACCCCATGCTATATGTGATGAAAGAGAAAGTCAAGCCTGCAGCATGTATTGTAAGGAATAAAACAAAAGTCCTATGGTTCCACCAAATAACAAAACATCAAAACTCTAACCCAATTTTTTAAGTCTTACATTTGGTACCCTGGAACACAAAACTCTCGGCCCCACCATCCCATCACTTATACAAGCTTTTAACACTTTAGGTTGCTAAGAGAAAAAGAAAGAAAAAGGAATCATGCCTTTGAGAAGGAAACGCGAATGTAGTGTTATCTGCACCTAACGGAAATAAGGAAAGAGAAAAGAAAGAGAAAGATTTTACAGGAGAGAGAAAAGTTAATTTCGTATACCCCTGCACCATGAGTAACCGGAAGAAAGAAAAAATGAATTGCATGTTAATAGAACCCTCTCTCACATAGAACCCACTTTCACATAGAACCCACTTTCACAAAGAACCCAATTAACCAAACCAAGGTTCTGACGCTATGGCAGCCAAGGAGAACGGAGATGTGCAAGCTCCCACATGCACTAAAAACAAAAATGGAACCCGCAAAGAACATGCAGCGACGCATGTTCTGCACTCCACTCTTCTATACCATTAACTCTTGACTAAGCCATCACCCGTGGATGCCCCTTATGCATGAAAGAAGAGAAGAATAATGCAATTAAAAACAGTGGCACCATGCACACGTATAAATCATCAAAAAGCTTCATGTAATATTGGAATGATAACATAAGCACATAATCCATGGCAATGACAGTATACAAAAGATTAACTTCTCCCTGCATTACACATGCATGGTTTTCAAGTTTCATTCATCAAGCAAACAAAACAAGAGAAGAAAACAAGGTTGGCTTCCCCTACCTCGTGAAGTTCTTCCAAACATCTACTTCGCTGTCTTGTTTCACTTCTCCATGGCTTCTCTCGGTCTTTTTCTCTCTAAATTCTCGTTCTCTCCCTCTCTAAAACCCTAATGTTTAAAACTAAATTTACCTCCTATTTTTCTTAGCCTTTTCTGTTTATATTTACAAAATAAAATATAAGATTTGGCTGTTTCCTCCGACTTGTGCTAAGAGTAACGATTTGCGGAAAAATAAAACAGAAACGAAGTGTAGGGTATGATGCTGTTTTCATCATCCAAATATATTGGCAGCAAGGAGAAAAATGAATGAAATAAGCACTGGAGCATGCACTTCACGTATTAAAAATAAATTTGAGGAGAGAGAAAAACTAAAATTTCTCGTGGGCCCCACTAAAAGAGAAGTGAGAAAAAAAAAAGAAAGAGTATAGCCTGCGCATAATTCGAACACAGTGCCTAAAGCACCCAGCATTTACAACCAACCACCAAGTTATAAGTTTCCTCAAAATGTGAGATGCACCAATAAATTATTAACGCATAAGGTCAATTATTAACGCATAAGGTCACTTTCCAACCAAGAAGCCAATTACTTTTCTATGTTAAAATATGCACCACTTAACTATATACACATATTTTCGACATTACATATAATATTAAAATTTAAAATAAATAAAACAATAATTTAAATCACTTAAATAATAATTATTTCATATTTCATAATTTAATAACCTAATTAAATTAAATAAATCAACAATATTAATCTAGCCATTAATATTGTCAATGTGTTTTCCTTTTATTCTAATTTTATACATATTCTCAACATTACATATAATATTAAAATTTAAAATAAATAAAACAATAATTTAAATCACTTAAATAATAATTATTTCATATTTCATAATTTAATAACCTAATTAAATTAAATAAATCAACAATATTAATTTAGCCATTAATTTTGTCAATGTGTTTTCCTTTTATTCTAATTTTTCTCGGGTCTTACACGAAACACATCAAAATCGGGACAATTCGATTAGCGTCGCCTGCCGGGTGTTTATCACCGCCAAGCAATTCAACCAAAAACTTAGAATTTGGGTTGCAGCAATATGTCGCCTGGCGACCAAGGAGATGCCGCCAGGTGGTTCCTCTTCAAGAACCCAAAACTAATGCAAAAATGATGTGTTGCATGGCGGTGATTCATCACCCGCCAGGCGGTTTTTGGAAAAATTCCAGAACCACGAAAAATCACATGATTAAGCAGAATATGTGCATCCAATTCATCATACATCCCAACAAAATAATGACATGAATGAAAATAACGGAGTCCAGCTCCACTAACCTGGTTTCCGTGCTTAAGATGGATACTTGAGAGTTTCCTTTGTTCAACAATGGCCTCCCCTTGGCTTACCCTCACAATCCAGCTCCTTTTTCACACCAGAACACTCTTTTCTCTCTAAATTTTAGCTCCTCACAATACCCTCTCCAATGCCAGCCAACAAAACCCTCTTTCTTACCACTAATTGGCCTTATAATGGAGTCTTAATTATGGTTAAATGCCAAAAACGAAAAAGTGACTTAATGATAATGTTAATTACCATTCAATTGTCTCATATATTCATTTTTCAGCCACCCTTGGATGTTATGTCTGCTAGGGTTTCCTTTAACCTTTCAAATTCAAGCCAAAACTAAATTAAGCAAAAATAAAGTTTAATTTGAGTTCTCCAAGACTTCAACCCACAACCATGCCAATGCCAAATCAATGCCAAACCATCATGCTAATTCATGTTTCTTGCTAACTAATATAATTCAAGTATTATATTATTCCACAACATGATCAATATATGTTTAAAACAATAACAAATAAATAACACACAATTGGCATACATAGGACTTGAACCGAAGTCCTCTCACACATTTAAGTACTCTCAACCACTTGAGCTAATATTTTTACACATCATACAATTTAGAAATTAATGTCATAAAGGCTTCCACTACCCATACTTATTAATTAATTAAATTACACGGGTCTTACATATTCATTGATGACATACTGATATATTCTGAGAGTCGGGAAGACCATGTGGAGCATCTGAGAGTAGTGTTGGGAATCCTCAGAGAGCACCAACTATATGGGAAACTGTCCAAGTGCGAATTTTAGCTAGATGAGGTACAATTCTTGGGCCATTTGATCTCAACCCAAGGAATAGCCGTGGATCCGGCTAAAATTGAAACTGTGGTGAAGAGGGAGAGACCGCAAACAGTTACTGAGGTGAGAGGTTTTCTGGGTTGGTCAGCTATTACCGACGATTTGTGGATGGGTTCTCTAAAAGGGTGCAACCATTGACACAACTCACCACAAAAGATCAGCCTTTCTCCTGGACAGATGAGTGTGAGGCGTGCTTTGAAGATATGAAAAGAATATTGACCATCGCACCAGTCTTGGCTATTCCTGACACGACTAAAATATTTGAGGTATACTGTGATAACTCGTATCAGGGGCTGGGTTGTATGTTGATGCAAGATAAACGACATGTGGCCTATGCATCGAGACAGTTGAAGGTGCATGAGAAAAATTACCCGACGCACGATTTAGAGTTAGCTGCAGTAGTATTTGCCCTCAAGACTTGGAGGTATTACTTGTATGGTTCGCAATTTCAGGTGTTCAGTGATCACAAAAGCTTGAATTTAATCAGAAGGAACTGAACATGCAACAGCGTAGGTGGATGAAGTATTTGAAAGACTACGACTTTGAGCTTTTGTACCATCCTGGCAAAGCCATTGTCGTTGTAGACGCTCTAAGCAGAAGGAGGGTGCATGTGTCTGCTATAATGATAAAGGAGTTGGAGCTCATAGAGAAGCTGTGGGACATGAACTTGGGTCTAAAAACAGGCACTAATCATATACGGTGCATCATGCTGCGAATCACTAACGGGTTCCTAGACGAGGGTTGGGTGGAACAGGATAAGGATCAAGAGCTGCAGCAGATTATTGACGAGTTGGGCACTAATAAAAGAAAGGATTATAGGATGGGTAAGGATGGTATCCTATAATTCAGAGAAAGGGTTTGTATACCCAAGAGCCCTGTATTGAGGAAGATGTTCTTGGAGGAAGGGCATACAAGTCGTCTTAGCATACACCCAGGTATGACTAAGATGTATAAGGATTTGAAAGCAACCTTCTAGTAGACGGGTATGAAGATAGATGTGGCAGATTATGTTGCTTCATGCTTGGTATGTCAGAAAGCGAAGATTGAGCCTCTTGACATTCCTCAGTGGAAATGAGACAGTATTTCCATGGACTTCGATACACACTTGCCGTGGTCACTGCAGAACGCCTTGGGCACTCAGCTAAGAATTAGCTCAGCCTATCATCCTCAGACAGATTGATGAAGGTGTGACCACCACCACCACCTCCACCTCCTTAGAAGCTCCCTCAATAAGGATCACTAGAAGCATGTCTAGATGGGAGTCTTCTATTCCATCATCTTTATCTTTGTTTTGCATCACTTTAGTTTGAATTCCTTAAGTTGGTTTCTAGTTGACTTATTTTGGTTGACTTGTTGACTTTGACCCTAAAGTTGACCTTTGACCAAGATTAGATTAACTTAAACCAACATACTAATCCTTGTTTATCTTGTTTTGTAGGTAATTAAGAAGAAGTGGTGCATGGCTAGGTGGCACATGGTGATTGGAGCACATGGATGATGTGGAAGAGAGAGGAAAGCGAAAGCAAAAGTAGACATGTATCTTGTCTCTTTTTGCCTTTTTAGTTTATTCCTTTGAAGGCTACTTGGTCTCCTTCCTCTTTTGGCCTAGAATCCTCATGGGAATGCGTCCACCAATCATGATCCTTCACTTGGCCGAGAGTTCACTAGCTTTAGGTTTCTAGGGTTTGCTTGTCAGTCCATTCCATGTTTTTGTATTTGCTAAAGGACCCCTATGAACTCCTATTTAAAGGGTGCTCCTTGTCTTGTAAAAGGGTTGATCATTTTGTTTCTAAACTATTGTGTTTCAACCATCAAATTTCTGTGAGCTCTCCTTCCTAGAAGTGAACTCACCTTTGCCTTATCTTGCTTACAAGTGGCGGTACCATCAATCATCTCTAGGGTTTGGTTGGCTTAGATCCCCCCTATGAGTGGCGTGCTTCTTCCATGCTTCATCTTCTATGCTTTTCATTTTTAATGTTTCTTCTTTCATTTTGCTCCTTAAGTGTTGTTAATGTCATGTGAGTTTAAAGTTTGAATACACTCTCTTCTTCCTTTCATGAGCTTGAGAAATGAACCTTCACATCTAGATAGCTTGCTATCTTAATGTCCAGTGGGAATTTTCAAAAAGCTTTCTTAAAAAACTTCACCATATTCATAACTCTAAAAGAAAACAAGATAATCCTTCATCACAGATGGTCAGTTTGACAGAACTATACAGTCACTGGAGGACTTACTGAGAACCTGTGTGTTGGATCACTTGAGAACGTGGAGTGATATGTTGCCACTGGTGGAGTTTACGTATAATAACAACTACCATTCCACTATTGGGATGGCCCCATATAAAGCTTTGTATGGTAGGAGATGCAGGACACCATTGTGTTGGCAGTAGGATGGAGAGTTAGTGGTTCTTGGGCCAAAGTTCTTACAGGAGACTATTGAGAAAGTGAAGGTGATACAGGATCGGATGTGTGCGACTCAGAGCAGGCAGAAATCATATGCAGATAAGAGGAGGAGAGCGCTTGAGTTTAAGGCAGGTGACCATGTATTCCTCAGGATTACTCCTACGAAAGGTATTGGGAGAGCACTGAAGTTGAGGAAATTAACTCTGTGATTCATCGGTCCGTATCAAATAACTAGGAGGATTGGACCAGTGGCGTATGAGATCGCCTTGCCACCACACTTGGCAAACCTACATAATATCTTCCATGTATCGCAACTGAGGGAGTGTATAGCGGATTCTACTCATGTGCTGGAGGAGGATGATGTGCAGGTGCGGGAGGACCTGACAATCGGAGTTGGACCAGTGAGAATCTTGGATTCTCAAGTCAAACAACTCAGAGGGAAGGAGATTCGAACTGTGAAGGTTCTCTGGGACGAGGCAACCCAGGAGATGAAGTGGGAGATGGAGGATCTCATGAGGACATCTTATCCTCACCTATTCCCTGGTAAGTTCTCTTTTTCGAGAACAAAAAATTTTAAGGTGGGGGAATGTAAGACCCGTGGAATTTAATTAATTAAATAAATAAATAATTAATAAATGCGGTAAGTGGGAGTCTTTATGGCATTAAATTTTGATTTGTATGACTTAGAAAAGTACTAGCTCAAGTGGTTGAGAGTACTTTATTGTATGAGAAGACTTGGGTTCAAGTCCTATGTATGCCAATTATGTGTTATTTATTTGTTGTTATATTTTTATATATGTGATTTTGTTGTGAATGATATAATCCTTGAATTATATTCGTTAGTAAGAAACATGAATTGACTTAATGGTTTGTCATTGACTTGGCATTGGCATGGTTATGGGATCAAGCCTTGGAGAACCCAAATTAAACTTTATTTTTGCAAATTTTGGTTATGGGTTTGAATGTGAAGAGTTGAAGGAAACCCTAGATGAAAGGGCAGCCTTGAGGTGGCTGAAAAATAGACCATAAAGGACCATTGAATTGTAATTAACATTACCATTAAGCCATTTTCGTTTTAGGTAATTAGCCTAGCTTTAAGGCACCATTTAAAAAGAAAAAATGGATGAAGCGCCTAGCGGTAGCGAGTGACCCGCCAGGCAACGCGAGCAAGTTTGGCTGAATCAATGATTTATGTGATCTGGGTTGTTTCTGATCAGTGGAAGAGCTAACTGTAATTATTAAAGAATGATTTTGACGTTGTATGATGTATAATTTTAAGTACTGACGACATGAGTGAATGGAACAGTGGATGAGTGTCTTAGGGTTGGAAATTAGAGTTTTGTTATCCTAAGGAAAAATGGGTGGTTTAGTTGCTCCATAAAGAGGGAATAAATGCGTTGTAAAGGGTGTCGTATGCTATGGAACTGTGAAATCAATTGAAATTAGAATTGTATGCATAAGTCAAGGTTCGTAGGGCATGGAGAAATTTGATGGTTCATGGAAATTACAGGAATCGCCTGGCGACACTATGGTTGCCGCCAGGCAATGCTATGGTTGTCGCCAGGCGCCATATCAGATTAGCAGATTGGTGTGTTTGGGTGCTGAGTGTAGTCGAGGAACGAAATTGGGTCATGAGTGAGGATAATTGCAGGATTGAAACTACTATAGAGATTGGACCTAGCTGATAACTAGTGGTAAAAGAGAGGGAATTAGAACTTGTCAGGTTGGGGGAGAGGAGCTATTGAGATGGCTAGGTACCAAAGTGAGATGACAATTAAAGGAATAGATTTTCGTGGTATTTGATTTGATGGTATGAGATGTTCTGTCATTAAGAATTAATGAAAGTATAACATTAAATTAAGGCTGAAAATAGGAAAGGATTATCAATGTTGTGATGAAAAAGGGGATACCTTAATGTAAGGAGGATTGTTGAGCAGGTACAATAGCTACTGGTTATAGGCAAAGAGATGACAGTTCAATTGTTGAGTACCAAGGATTAGATATTCAAATGGGTGGGAATGATAAATTCTTTGAGAGAATTGAAGTATAGCAACCTTTGTAAGTTGTGAATGATATTGGTTATTGTCTAAGGGTATGAATATAAGTACTTTAAACAAGATATTAGGGAATTTAGAGATCTGGATGCATGATGTTACATGATTAAAGTGTTAGGACTAGATATAAGCGTGAAAAAAACCAGTCAGATGTAGGCTACTGGTGGGGCGCCTAGCAGTGGGGTTTTAGCCAATAGACGATAGCCACATAATAGGGGCTTTTTGGTGCAAGTGGCGCCTGGCGATGAATGTGATTCCGCTAGGCGATCATTGTGAGACAGTGGGCTTTGGAACAGCGTGGCGCCTGGCGGTAGAGAATGTTTCGCCAGGCGATAGCTGCTACATTAGTGGGCAACTAGAACTCGTGCGCCTAACGGTGAGGGTGATCTCGCTAGGCGGTGTCTACAGCGTTGGAGATTTATGAGGCGCTTGGCGCCTGGCGGTACGCGTCCCCCGCCAGGCGATCTGGGAGCTGGTAGTGCTTGGCGGTACGTGTCCCCCGCCAGGCGATTTTGCTGTTGCAACGTTGGGTTGTTGGTTCTGTAGGCGTGATCTACAAGGCTTCTGGTGTTGCTTCAAAGGTGGGATTGCAGGTGTTCCTTGAGTTAAGCTCGGAACGTATACCTTGTGGCTCGGGATAGGGGATTAAGCACATGGTATTCCTTGATTTGTGTCTCGGAATAGCATCTCTTGAGTTGTGGCTCGGGATGGTGGATGAACACGAGGAACTCTTGAGTTGTGGCTCGGGTTGACGAGTGCGGCCGGTGTGAGTGTGCTAGTTGTGGCCAGTACGGATAGGTATAGATAGATTGCCTTCATCAGTTGTTGACTGACAAGTTTGGTAGTCTTGGGACGTTACGAACTATGTTCGTATTTGGGAACTCCACCTGGCGTTACGGTGTGTGAGCCGTAGCAATGGTTTCCTGCACGTGCTCTATCGGTTATGGCTGATAGGTATGGCAGCAAGTCATCTTGAAGTACTCACTAGGAGATGTAGAACGCAAATAGCATGGTTGTGGCCATGCGAGGTGGAATCAAAGGAGAGAATTTCTATGATGTGTTGGGATGATATAAATATATGTGTATATTGGTGATTAACATATGTATATGTGTTTATATGATTAATTTGTTAAGCTCACCCTATCTGCTTGTGTTTGACGATGATCGTGTACACGATACACAGGAGCAGATGATGTTGATGCAGGTGGTTTTGGTGGAGCTTAGCCACGGAGAGCGGATATCTCAGGAGTTTTATGTTTTATGTTTTATTTCATGGTTTTGGAAATAAATTGTAAAGGCTTATGGCCTATTTGATAAAACTCCAGTTTTGTAATTATGGATTTCAGAGTACTTTATTTATGTAATAAAATTTTAAATTTCCCGCATTTTGGGAAATGAGGTATTATTAAATGCAGCATGTTTATTATTTTCTTTATTTTATTAAAAATTAGTATAATCCTGACGGGATATTACACTTGATCTCCACTGCTCTATAAGGACAGACTTATATAACAACGAATGGTCCTTCCCAATTGGAGCGTAACTTACCGCTCATGTGACCTAGCTTGGACTTGTATAGTAACACCTTCTGGCCTACCTTGAATTCCTTTCTAGCCACAAGCTTTTGGTCATGAAACTTCTTGGTTTTCTCCTTGTAGAACTTTGAGTTTTCATAGGCTGCAAGACTAATCTCCTCAAGTTCTTGCAATTGAAGTTTTCACTCTTTCCCTGCTTCTTCCAAGTCCATGTTGCAAGCTTTGATGGCCTAATAGGCCCGATGTTCAATCTCCACAGGTAGATGAAAAGCCATTTCGAAAACCACCCTAAAAGGTGACATACCTATAGGTGCTTTGTAAGTTGTCCTATGTGCCCAAAGTGCACCATCCAATCTTGTGGCCCAATCCTTTCGACTAGGCTTCACTGTTTTCTCCAGTATCTTTTTAATCTCCTTATTAGCGATCTTTGCTTGCCCATTAGTTTGAAGGTGATATGGTGTAGCAACGCGATGTGTCACCACATATTTTATCAACACGTTCTCAAGCAGCTTATTAAAAAAAGTGAGTCCTCTGGTCATTGATGATTGCTCGTGGTATCCTAAACCTACAGAAAATGTTAGACTTGACAAAACTCATGACAACTCGAGCATCATTAGTCCTTGTAGCCATGGCTTCCACCCATTTGGAAACATAGTCTACAATAGGAAAAATAAAAGTAAACCCAAAAGAAGGAGGAAAAGGTCCCATAAAATCAATACCCCAAATATTAAATATCTCACAATATAGCACGGGCTGTTGAGGCATTTCATCCTTTCTTGTAATGGATATGGTTGCCCTTTGATACTGATCACAATTTTCATACACCCTCCATGCATCTTTAAAGATAGTAGGCCAATATAATCCAAAATCCAACACTTTCCTACTTGTTCTTTGTGTGCCATAATATCCACCAAAAGGAGAAAAATGACAAAACTCAAGCACATAAGGTATCTCGACATCTAGAACACACCTCCTTATGACTTGGTCACTACCAATGCGTCATAAGGTTGGATCTTCCCATATATAATACTTTGCCTCACTTTTTTGCTTGGTTCTTTCATACTTGGAAAAGGAAGGAGGAATAGAAGAAACAACAAAATAGTTAACAACATAAGCAAACCAAGGTTCAGGAAACATACCTTTCACAATAGTTAATGCTAGGAGGACTTCATCAGGAAAGTCATCTTGTATAGAAATGCCATCTCCTTCCTTTTTAATAATCACAAATCCTGATTAAATCAATCTTTTAAACACTGAAATTCAATTAAATCCTTCAAATTTAAACATTAAATGAGGGCAAAAATTTGAACTCATCAACACCCTTCCATTGTTTTATAGCTCATTACAAGCCCTTAGCCTGAAAAACCATGATTCAACCTGCCTTAGGAAATTTTGGAGCTTTGGAATTATTTTTGGAATGGGTGCTCTTTTAAGTGTGGTTGCGCACAATAAGTGTGGTTGTGCGCATACTGTTTTATTCTGGGACTGCTCATTTGTACATTTAATGTCGGACTTGAAAATTGTTGTTCCTCTACTCAGAAATAAAAGAAATGAAAAGAAAAAAATGAAAAAAAATGAAAAGAAAGAAAAGAGATTTGGTTCTTTTAGCTACTAATCCATATGTTCCACACCTTTTCCTCTGTCCCATTATAACCTTGAAAAGTCCTTCTAATCTTGATCTACATCTGTTTTGGTTGTTAATTTTAGAGGCTTGCCAAGTCTGTTTGATGTTAGCTTTTCAGGGGTGCTTTGAGAGTAAACAGTAGCCTAGAGATTTGAGTGATACAGTACATATTCTGAGGTTATGTTGCTTTCAATTCTCTCTTTGAGTTGAATTGAGTACTAGACATGTTTGGAATTGCTTGGATAATGTTCATGGACTTCTTACATCTGTGAATCCTTCTGTGTTTTATGTGTTTCCATTTTTCTGTTTCGTGTTTGTTCTTTTGTGTCGTGTCTCTTTATCTCTCCACCTCTCTCTCTCTTTGTTTTGTTTGTGTTGTCCTTGCTTTGCTTCACTATGCCTTTTAGTTTTTGCCTAAGAGTGCAAAAGGGTAAGTGTGGGTGATTTTTGATGAGTCATTATTTTTCCTTATTCCATTTCCTTTTTGTGCCCATCTTGATGCTTGTTTAGTGTTTAATTGTCTTTTGGTAATTTTCTTCAATTGGGCTTCATTGGGCCATTTTTTCGAATATTACGTAATTTGGCATTAATTGGTCCAATCTTTGTCTTTAAATATTTTTAGGTACTTTGTGAAGAAAATTTTGGAGCTTGGACACTAATCTTAAGATGAAGAGAGAGTTTCCACATCATTGCCACATCTGCGCCATGTCATTTAGTCTGTCCACGTGACTAGGCCACCATTTTCAGCTTACAGTGGCATTTTTGTAATTTTGAGTGACAAAATGGCACTTTTGTAATATGTAGAAATGTGGTGATTTGACCACGAGTTTTAGGTAATTTTTTTCATGGGAAGTCACATCTTCTCCCCCATTCTCTATTTCCATGTTCTTGATAGCACCCAATGTGGATTTTACGTTTTGAACTCATTTGCTAGCTTGGACATTTCGTTTTATGGATTGTATTGAATTGCAACATGACCCATGTATGGGATTTTCGATTTTTATATCATAGCAGTCATTTTTGTTTTGTGTGTTGAATTACTTTTGGAAAGATTTGAATGAAAGGTTTGGTCACTGAGAGATAACCTTGGTTGAACTATTGAGTATTACATTTTCATGTTTTATTTGGTCGGGTACGACCTCGATCAATGATCATCACCAAATAGAGGATCCCGATCCTACACACCATATTCCTTTTTCAAATTTGACTTTTTAAAAAAATAATTAGATCAATCCCGAGGAGAGGGTCTATATCCAAAAGATTTGGTGACCATTACCATGTAGATAATCTCGATCTGACAAATCACTTTGTTTTAATATTTTCTTTTCTAACTTTTTGAAAAAAAAAATATGTTAGACCAATCCCGAAGAGAGGGTCTATATCAAAAGGAAAGAAATCAATTACCACTGCTTCGCATAGGGCCTTGATGTAAAGAAATCAATGACCATTGCCTAGTAGAGGGCCTCAATGCGATAAAGAAAACAATGACTATTGCATTACCGAGGACCTTGGCATAAAGCAATCGATGACCATTGTCTCATAGAGGGCATCAATGTGACAAAGAAATCAATGACCATTGTCTCGCAAAGGGCCTCGATGTGACAAAGAAATCAATGATCATTGCATTGCATCGTATAGGGCCTTGATATAAAGAAATCGATGACTATTGCCTTTTAGAGAGCTTCAGTGTTAAGAAAATCCTTGACCATTGCCTTGTAGAGGGTCTTGATGTAAACGTAAGGAAACCAATGACGATTTCATCGTAGAGGGCCTTGATGTAAACATAAGGGAATCAATGACCATTGCATCGCAGAGGATTTTTATGTAAACATAAGGAAATCAATGATCATTGCCTCGTAAAGGGTCTTGATGTAAACAAAGGATATCAATGACCGTTGCCTCGTAGAGGGTCTTGATGTAAACAAATGATATAAATGACTGTTGCCTCGTAGAGGGTCTTGATGAATAAAAGGAAAACCTGGATTTTGCTCTTGAAGTGTCAACAAACACCGTGTGAATGCCTAATATTTATGAGACTTACACAAAAAATTGTCATTGCTGACCTTTTTTCAAATTTCTTTTTTTTTTTGGAAATGATTTTCAATGATTTTGTGGACTATGATAGATGACATAACGTGATGATGTATGACATGTTATGATTTTCTTTTTGAACCTATATGATAATGCATATGTGAATGCGTGGATGCATGGGTGGAATTTGTTTCTTTTCATTTTTCTTTTATTTTAATTTGATAGCAAGGAAATTAGGCTTAGAGGCTAGAAAAAACTAGGCTTGAGGCCAGACAAAAATGGGTTATTGTGGAAACTAGGCTTAGGGGTCAATGTGAAAATTGGGCTTGAGGGCTAGTGTGGAAACTAGGCTTGGGGGCTAGTGTGGAAACTAGGCTTAGGGACTAGTGTGGAAACTGGAAACTGGACTTGGGAACTGGTGTGGAAACTGAGCTTGGGGGCCAGTGTGGGAACTAGGCTTGGGGGACCGTGTGGAAATTGGGCTTAGGGTATATTGGTCATTCATATGAATGAAGAGGACCATAAATTTTGAGAAACATCAGAGAAAAAATTTGTGTATTTTTTTTTTTAAATTTTCTTCCTTCTAACACGAAAAGGTTCGATAACCATTCATATGAGTGAAGAGGGTTTTGTTTGGAAAGGTCAAAAATATTTTATTCAAAAACATGAATGACTCACGTATGCATGACTTGGTATGATGTATGAAATACCTTATGTATGGATTTTTCTTTAGCATTTTTGTTTAAAACAAATTCGAATTGATCCCCATTTCATTGTTATTTCAAATTCTTGGAATCATTCTACTTTGATATGTTTTCACTTTTTCAAATCATTTCTTTTGTCTAATCAGTTTACTAATGAAATCTTTTTTTTAATCATTTATTTTGAAACACTATTTGAATGACATGCATAAAATTGTCAAAGGCTTCAAAAGGCTTGGATGAGGTGATGAGGATTAACTAGGGAGTTACCCCAATTTGAATTGGTCTCGGGGCACAAAATGTGTTTGGGCTTTCCCCAATTATTGATGGTATGAAGGAAATGTGCATGAAGATCATAGGTGTTTAATGAAGATTGATGAAGATCCACTTGAAGATTAGTGTGTTAAATTTGAAAATATCATGTTAAATATAATGTGTTTGTGCTATATCATGTTGGTATGCTATGACATAGGTTAGATGTCTTGTGTGTCTTAGTGTGTCTCTTTTAGTTTGTTAAATGGGTTTTAATAGGTTAAAAAGGCTTGTTGTATATAGTTTCTGATATGAATGCATTCAGTCAATTGAATTATTTTTCAATCGATTGATTTCACTTAAGTCAAGTGAAATCAGCTGACTGTATGGAAAATTCAATCGACTGTTTTCACTTAAACCAGACTATATAAGTTGTGTTTTCGCGAGTAGAGATGCGAATTTGAGTTTTTGAGCACGGAACTTTGTCATTCTTCTATGGAAAGCTCTCTCTCTGTAATACACAGTTGCAACTCGTGGCTTGAAGATCTTGGAGGCACTTTGGCTTGTGAGTAGCTTGAAGAACACATGTATGGTTGGCTAGGGACAACCACCATCAGGTTTGGATGTTCTTGTGCCTCTTGTTGGTTTGCCTGATGAGATTTCAGGTCTGTAAGTGTGATTCTTGCAAGGTGTGTGTGTCTAGATTTTTGTGTGAGTCAAAAATCTTGTGAGTTTCTTTGTTCAAAAGTGTAATCTTGGTGTGTGATTTGTAAAACTTTTGAATATAGTGGAAACCAGGCTTAGGTTGTCTTGGTAAATTGGATGTAGCTCTGTGATTGAGTGAACCAGTATAAAAACAATTGTGCAATTCTCTCTCCCTCATCTCACTCACTTTGAATCTCTTTAAAAACTCAAGAAAACCAAGCAATTCGTACTTTGGTGTGATTTAATGCGTTCTTGTGTAATCTGAGGCTGTATACTTGTTAAAAATATTGTTTGGAACAAGTCTTGTATGTAAAAGATTGTTGTTTGAGTTGAATTTGCAAAGTATGCATTCTGCATAAATCTCTAGTATTTTAGCCGACTGATTTGTCTTTTTAATCGATTGTTTCATAACTCCATGAACAAATTAGTCTGTTGTTTTATATTTAATCGACTGAAAGTGTACTGGTCTACTATATTTACATCCAAACTTTCCAGTCTATTTGATTCAATTGAAAGGAGGTTTAAACTTTCGAAAAGTGTTTATAAAGCCAATTCACCCCCCACTTCTTAGCTAAAATCACCATTTCAAAACTAACAAAAGCGTGTTTGACTTTTCCAAATTGAGGAGATTGAAAAATGACAGGGTTGTCACAAGTTGCCCCTAATGTGATCATAGTCTTCAATGTAAATAAATACCCCAATTCAGAATGAATGATGGGAATATATGAATTACAAACAGAGTGACTGCCCCAATTTGGGTTTGGGATTGATAAAGATGGACTATCTTAAGGTTGGTCAAGGTTTAAGCTTAGAGCAGATGATATTGTATAAGCAAAGATGGAATTTCATGAAGAATGAATTGAAAGGGGACAACCCAAATTTAGCTTAATTGCCTGATTGCCCATGCTAATTTTGAAGCTTTAGAAACATGTTATCAAAAAATAAATTGCCCTAGTGTTTAAAAACAAATCTCTGAACACACTTTTTCAATCCTTTTTTTATCATTTTTTAGAACAAACCTGTTAGTAAATCAAAATTTTCCTCTAAATTAAAACCTTCAAAAGATAACAACCAATCTTTGATCTGTGTGGACTTTATTAAACTTGTATTGTGGCCAAGGCTAGGGGTATGGAAGTAAATTATAGTAAAGGCAAAAAAACGTTATGTGATGGTTGTTTCGAACAAGGATCTTTGAATAATGTTTCATTCAATATTTGTTTGACTTCATTTTCATTTTGTTCACCTTTTTTTCTATATTTTGACCTTTTATTCATATTCTTCAAACTTTTGCTTCTCTTTTTTCTTTTTCTTGATATGAACATATCATTTTGTTTTTTTTTTTTTTTTTTTTTTTTTTTTTTTTTTTTATATTTTTGTATTGGTGAACTAACAGTCGGATGAAACAAATGCAAACATTATGTCAACCCTTAGCTTGAGGGTGATCCTTATTTAGGGTAATTTTAAAGATTTTTTTTTGAAGGCTCAAATTGTGTAGCAAAGGATGATTATTATTTTTTTTATAAATAAACATGGTCACACGTCATTTCAAATCATGGTTATTTTTCTCAAAAAATATTTAATTCATAGGAAAATAATTAATTTCATATGACAGGATGTCCCTTGTTTTGTTCTCTTTTAAAAAGTTGTTGGTAATCATTCTAAGGAATGCCCCTTTTTGTGATAATCCTTCATGAAAAATGAAAACAAGGTTTATGGTGGAAGAAAGATAAAAAGGGAGATGGATTTGATCAATTTCATGCATGCAAGGTTAGATAGATGTTTCAAAAGAAATGATAACAATTCATATTTTATTTCTTTAATTAATCCAGTAATTTGACTAAAAATGTTTTATTATTTTCTCATTTTTCATAAGAAAAATTCCAAGAATTTAGTGACAAGCAAAATGAGAAACAAATTTAATTTATTGCAATGCAAACTTTTTGATTTTTTTTATTATGCATATGCATGCTATGTGTTTGAAACTATGGACAGGGTATGGTGAATGACCACAAAATGGGAATACAATGCATGGTTGTTCCTCGCTGGATACTTATTCACATGGTATGCCAATGAAATGTATGCTTATGTCGTAGGAGGCATTTTTTTCCCTTTTTTTATAATGGTAAAATTATGATGAATTTATTACTATATACAAGGAAAGACGAGGGTAAAGGACACAAATAGTCTCCCTTTTGTGCCTTAATTTATGTTCCTGCAAAGAACAAATAAGATAAGTTAGGCACGAGTATCACCTTACCATGTAGTCCGCTATCTCTTCAGTTGGCCTTCGATGCATGTCGGCTTGAACCCAAGAGGGGTTACCTATAGAAGAGTCTCCGAAGCTCAAGTAAGTCAAAGCTCTCAAAGAGTCAAATCAGCGATTAATGAATGTGTACCTTTAATTGATGGGGTCCACGTGTATTTATAGAGCATTAATGATGTTTGACCATCCCATGGGCTGGGCCTTGACTTGGGCTCTAGCTAGGGCTTGCAAGTGGGCTAGGGCTTGCGAGTGGGCCAGGGCCCTAACCCAGGCCCTTAAGGTTTATTGGACGCGGACGCTTCCATTATACTGAGTTCATTAGAGTGGTCGGCCTAGGCTCTAAACTTACCGGATACTGGAGTAGTCGGTCTAGGCCGGCTATTTGTCTTGATGGCTTATGCTGGTGCAGGTTGTCCCTTTAGGTGTTTAGTTTAGGTCAAAATCGGTATAAGTTAGGCTAAGACGGCCTAGGCTGGATACTTGGCTGTCTTGATATACACATTGTTTACTTATTTGGTCAAGTTTGGCTAGGTGTGGTACACTAGTCCCCCAGCCTTGTCCGATATGAGTTGTCGGTCAAGGGTGACATGTGTTAATATGCTAGCGGAACCGGCTAGGTGTGATACACCAGTCCCCCAGCCTTTAAGTGTGGTGAACAGTGTTAAGGCTAAGAATTTGTAATCGTCAGAAGGTAGGTGAAGGGGTGTCAGAGGTCAAATCGAAAAAGTTTTGGCGCCGTCGTTTTGAAGTGTCGATTGGTCTGGGGTATTATTTTGGCGGGAAGAGTTTCGTCGTTTGGGATCGTGGACTATAAATATGGGTTTGAAAACAGATGAGGGGTTACTTGTTTCATTTGCAAGAATTTTGAATCCAGAGATCTTGTGCGCGTAATACTGTCCGACTAGTCCTCACTTTCGACCGACATCTTCTCGTAAAAAAACAAAACCAGGTATGTCTAGTAGTGATAGCATGTCTACGTTTAGTAGTAGCGAGAGTACCGAGTCGGAGAGGAGTAAAGATAGGCGGCTTGGTGACGAGGGTACGAGTTCTGTGGTTGGTACAAGTGGGATGCCAATGGAGGTTGTGAGGGAGGTTCGAGAGGATCCCCCTGAAGAGTTGAAGGAGAGCAACTGGCCGTCGAAAGGCGGCTACGGGTGGGTGGCTGGTAATGTTCGCGATCAATCATCTCTGTTCAGGTGGTCCCGCTTACTGAACTCTTGGTTGAATTGCACACTTGTTATCTCCAAGGGTGTCAGTAGGGGTATTGTTTCTCTGGAGAGGGTCAGCGCTATCGACCGGGTATGCCATGGGCAGGAGGGGGCTAACGAAAAGTTTTTCTACATGTACATGTGCCACTTCTCTCAACTTCATGTGCGATTGCCGCTAGACGATTTTACTATGGGCATGCTGCGGGCGTTGAATATGGCACCTACACAGCTGCATCCGAACAGTTAGGCCTATTTACAGGCCTTCCGCATTTTGTGCCAGTCTTTATACTTGGAGCCCACTCCTTACGCTTTCTTGTATTTTTACGGCACTAGACCTCGGCGGCCGGCTACTTGGCTATCCTTGATAAGTCGCCCTAGCATCAGTAGACTGGATGCCTTCTCCAAGTTTTTCAAGCATTTCAAGGATGGGTACTTCAAAGTCGTCGTCAAGGAAGGGCGTAAACCTCACTGTTTGAATGCGGATGGGAGTACCAAGTTTCCCTTTAGCTGGACCAGCAATCCTTCTCGGTATAAAGACATGGGAATGGAGGAGTTGTCGGCTAGTGATAAGGAGGTGGTGGGGATGTTGTTGAAGTTTGTCGATAAGTTGCCCACTAAGGGCCTAGTTAGGGTTTATAATTCGGTGCACCCGATAATAGATATTGAAGGTATCTGTTTATTACTTAAGTTGTGTTAATAATGCTAAGTTGTTTTGATCCGAGTTGTGATGTGTTATTGTAGGGCATATGGCGCAGTCTGGCAAGAAGAATCTGGCGCTTTTTCAAACATTGAGGAAGGAAATGGCCGCTAAGGCCAAGGCAGCTGGGAAGGCTGATGTTCCCAACCTACAAGAATCGGTGGTGGAGGTGCACGTGCATGGCGGAACGAAAAGGAAGGCTGAGCTTCCGCCTCGACTCAGGAAGGGAAAAGATGTGAAGAAGATAAGGGCGGCTCTCCTTGGAACGGCTAGCGGGACGAGGTCAACTAGTGGGGAAAAGGGGCCTGAAGCCGGGTTGATCGAGTTGCCGGAGATATCCGTGAGGAAGGATATTTCGATCACCCTCCCGGATACCGTTGTAAATTCTATTGACAACATGGACGCGGAGCATATTGTGAGAACAATGGTCGAGTTTGGGAGCAAGGCTTTTAGTTCTAAGCCGGCGTGTGGGGTCTCTTTATAGGAGGGAAGTAAAGGAGGTGGGGGAGTTGCAGGGTAAGGTGGATAAATTGGAGGAGGAGAAGGCGGCTTTGGAAAACGAAAAAGAAGGTTGGGAAGCAGAGAGGAAAAAGGTTGGCAACATGGAGGGTGCGTTGCTTGGACTCTGAGGAAAAGCTGAACAAATGTATAGGGGAGTTGGAGGAGGATTATGAGGACTTGAAGGACAAGTATGATGGAGCTGTTGGTGAACTTGATGATTTGAAGAACAGCATTATTCAGGAGCACATCAATGGTTTTGAGAAGGGGTTGCGGCAGGCGGCCTTCTTCCATCAAGATGTGGACGTCACGGATTCAAAGTTCGATGTGAATAAGGACGTAGTTGACGGAAAGTTGGTGAAGGAGGACGAGGGCAGTGTAGATGAGGAGGTGGAAGAGAAGGCGACAGAGGAGGAGAGGAAGGTGGATGATGTTGCAGAGGTGGCCCATGATTCAGCAGAATAGGACATTGATTTTTTAATGATTTAAAAGTATTATTGAGCTTATGTCTGTAATAACTGGTACATTATGTTCGTTGCGTTTTGCGTTTATGCTTAATGCGATTAGTTTCTGTATGTTATTGTGTATACCAGGTTTTGATGATTTGTGGTGTATGTTATGTATGGCGTAATCGGTTGTATGTTAAGGGTGTTCGACCCAGGCCGCTTACTTGTGGTAAGGGTGGGGAACTTAAACGAATTAAGCACAAGTTAAGGGTGTTCGACCCAGGCCGCTTACTTGTGGTAAGGGCGGGGAACTTAAACGAATTAAGCACAAGTTAA
>Ga0214544_1004846_pt1 | contig 26611 bp, 15 predicted proteins | sample CNSS3metaG_FD_160074 | JGI IMG/M metagenome (GOLD analysis project Ga0214544, IMG submission 160074) | Root nodule microbial communities from cowpea collected in UCLA plant growth center, Los Angeles, California, USA - CNSS3 | ecosystem: Host-associated > Plants > Roots > Nodule | place: USA... | reverse complement strand
GTGTTCTAGGAGATTGAGTGTTGCTGTTGTTGCTAGGAAAGCTAAGGTCAAGGTTCTCTGTGTGATTCAGAGAAAGGTGTTCATCTCTTGTGTGATTCAAGAGAGGTGTTTTCTTTCCTTACACTCTAAATATCTGATTGTAAATCTGTTACTTGTTAGTGATTTAGTTAATCTCGTTTTTAAGAGATTAACAACTGGACGTAGGGTCTTTTGATCCGAACCAGTATAAATACTTGTGTTCAATCTTCTTCTCTATCTCTTTATTTCATTTATTATTGTGTTATAAAGAAATTATTTATTGATCTACTTGATAAATTTTGGAAAAATTTTAAAGTATTAATTTTATTATTCAAAAACCAATTCACCCCCCTCTTGGTTTTGTCCGCACGCTCAAACATTCCGCTGCGCGATACCAACAGAGTTGACTGTTTGACCAGCTTTGACCAGTTTGATTGTGCAATAACAGTCTGACACGTGTCATTCCCTTCTCTCTTCCAAAATTAGGGTTTGCTGCCCCTATCATTGTTGCTGTCGCAAGTGCAAGGTGCAATGACGGCTGCTCCTTTCTCTCCAGCGACGTTTTCCGGCAAGGCAAAGATGCAGGAATTGCAAGGATGGAACCAAGGTGCTACTCGCGGAACTACAGTGCAGAAACACTGGGTCCATGGTAGCTCCAAGGTGCAATTGCAGGCGCTATGTGATCCGTCACAATGGAGAACGTTGGTGGAGTTGCAGGTGTTGTTCCGAACGGGTGCTGCCATGTAAGGTTTTCGCTTCTGTTCTGGCTGTTTGAATTGCTGCTTTGGTTCATGGTGTCGAGAAGATGGTGGTGCGGTGGTTCTGCTGCGTGGAACTGTGGATGACGAACGGTGCGCGTCACTAGTGCGGTCCTCTTCTTCCATCTGGTGCAGGTTTGCGGCTGGCACACGTGCGGTGGTTTCCCCTACTGTTGAATGCAGGTGTTGCGGCTGTGCTGCAGGCGCGGTGGTGATTCTCGCAGTGGCGCTTTTCACTCTGGTTCACGGGCTGGTGTAGATGCGTGAAGGAAGTGGTCCACAAATGTAGTGAAGGGACGATGGTGGCGGAGCAGTGGCTGCCAACATTGGAATGTGAGGCTAGGGTTTTTGGTTTGTGCGAGAGATGGAAGATGATGACGTGGCAGTGTCTAATTGGTGCATATGTGTTTGCAAGGATTAATGCCACGTGACTTGTTTTGGTTGGCCAATTTTAAAAGTTGAGGATTGCCACATGGCAGCATCTGGTTGAAATGGGTTTAAGTGGTAGGAGGGGTGCAACTTAGTAAAAACTGGGGTGCAGAACAAGTTTTTTTGTGGTCCATTTGGAAATAGGAGAGTGTTTAAGTAATGTATAGGGTGCAAAAGTGATTTTTTCAGAACTTGCTGATTTTAGCCTTATTCAAAGGTGTTTGTAACTTTAATTAATTTATTTTCACCTTCAATGAGCTTAATCTTAACTTCAGCTACATCAACAAACGTTAAAATATCCAAAAATAATTTATGCAGCTAAAAATCACTTTTTAACACATTTTTATCACACAAGCTCAAGTAGCCTAATTGTTAGAATTATCAATTAAATCACTCTTTAAGCACATAAATTCAACCAAATACCCAGAATTAAACACTGAATGAGGGCAAAAATACGCACTCATCAATTGGTGATGAACACGTGATGATATGAGCAGGGAGGTTCATATCCTGATACTCTCGTGTGGGGATACGAGCGGGGAGGTTCGTATGTTCCGTGCTCACACTTGAGAGATGCTACAAGCGAGGAGGTTCGTAGTTGGTGGATCACGTGTGTTGGACTACGGGTAGGTCCGTAGAGTTCGACTACGAGCGGGGAGGTTCGTAGAGTTGGACCACGAGCGGGCAGGTTCGTGGAAGCATTAGAATCCCTAAGACCAACTTGAGTATGTACCTTGTGTAGCGTAGTGCACTTTTCTTGTTTTCGTTATCATCTTGTGATGTGAAACTTGGATCAAGGGATGCTGTGCCATGAGGGGGTAGGTTCATTGATGGTGGTGAACACGTGATGATATGAGCGGGGAGGTTCATATCCTGTTACTCTCGTGTGGGGAAACGAGCGAGGTAGGTTCGTATGTTCTGTGTTCACACTGAGAGATGTTGGGTGCGGGGAGGTACGTAGTTGGTGGATCACGTGTGTTGGACTACGGGCGGGTAGGTCCGTAGAGCAGGACTACGAGCAGGGAGGTTCATAGAGCAAAACTACGAGCGGAGAGGTTCGTAGAGACAAGACAACGAGCGGGCAAGGTCGTGTGAGCATCATAAACCTTGAATCCAATGCTAACTATTTGTGTGCTGTGAAGGTTGAAAAGCCTTGGGGATTAAGATCTTTGCCAAGAACTAACTAGAATAAAATAATTGAGTGTATTGTTAAGTTTATTAAATTAATTGATTGTTTATTTTGAGCTCACCCTTTCTGTTTGTGTTTGGTGATGTTACGCGGGAGCAGATGATGTTACAGGTGATGCTAGTGATGCATGGAGACGGAGAGAGGGCTAGCTTGGAGGCTCTTGAGCTAGGGATTTTTATGATGTTCTTTCATTATGTTCGATTTTGAAAACTTGTAACAAGATTATTATTATGTTATGTTTAAATTATGGCACGTTGAAAAATAATTTGAATTTTCCCGCGTTTGGAAATAATAAAATTTTGTCGATTGAGTTTCTATATTTTATTTTATTTATTTAATTAAGTAATTTTCAGTAGGGATGTTACAACACATATTCAGTTTAGCCAAATAGTATTTAATAACCAATTCTAAGAAGTATACCGACCAAACATGTTATTCAAAGGTCTGAGGGATAAGTATATCTTAACAATTTCCCTAGTAAAAGGTAGACAAGAAATGATGTGATCCCATTAAGGCTCATAGCTTGGGCCATTGGCTAGGCCCCTTTCTTTTAACTTTCTTTTAATTTCTTTTATTTTAATTAAATAAAACTTGTTCTAATTGAGTTGTTTTGCTAAATGTCGCCCACTTTTCAAGCTGCCAATTAACATTGGGCCTGTGGCCCAATTTTATCCATACCAACCCATCATTTGCCCATGTGGCATGGAGACGTGAAAGTTGCAAGGGTAGTGCACAATTTAACTTTCGTTCAGCAGCGTGCCATTCTTCATTCCAGCATGGGCCGAGATATGCATTCATCAAACGAAGCCCAATTCTCCAAGACCTCACGCGTGACCAAAGGGGAAGCTCAGCTAGGTTTTCATTTACATGCATACAGCCGCTAGGGTCTGGACAGAGTGCTTCTCTTCCTTTCGAAAACCAATCTTCACGTGTTAGGGTTTGCTTTCCACCCATACACGTTTCTGCCATCAACCATCAGTTGGCACCTTGCCCGTTAGCAGCCCATATGTTTTCATCACCTTGTCACCGTTAGGGTTTGGCTAGCATCCCATCTCTGCCATTAGGAATCTATTAGATGGCATCCTTTTCCTTTTTTGTTTCACCGGTTGCCTTCATCTATAAAAGGCAAGCAAAACCGTTGTAATAGAAAGTTGAGATGAATGTTAAATTTGGTTGAGAACACTCCCCCTTTCGTCTCTGCTCAAACCCTAAACCCTAGATTAGGTTTTTACCTCTTCAGGTTGCCCCAAACTAGTGAGAAACTAGAGAGATTTGAGTGCTAAACACCATAACCTGAGTATTCCGTTGCGTTTTTTCCTCGGATACTGCGAGTTTCAATCGGTAGAACACTTATTCGAGAGGTTTTCCAGCGAGTACCGCGACAGAGTACCCTCATTAAGGAAGCTCGTCCAAAAAACTCAAAATTCAATCATATTATCTTTTGACCACTCTTGACACCTAGTTGGGTTATTGGTTCAGTAAAAAGGAAACTTAGGGTTATTGTTCTCATTGTAAAAATTAGAATACCCTTCTGTGGTCACCACTATAAGACTCGAGAAAATTAAATAAATAAATAAATATTTATTTAATAAATGTGAGGACGGGAGTCCCTAAGTTAATTAATGTGGAGAAAGATGATAAGGGACAATACTAGCTCAAGTGGTTAAGAGTACTTAGTTATTATGGGAGGACTTGAATGCCATTAGAGGGTAATTTAATGGTTTTATTATTTTAATAATATGATGGACCATGAGGCATGATTTTATAATCCTAGATGCATAGGAATTATCACGAAACATGAATTAGTTGGTTAGTTGTGCAATGGATTGGTAATTGTGTGGTTGTGTGTTCAAACCTTGACTTATGTAAAATAAGTTCTTTTTGCCAAAAACTCTTTTTGGTCATGAATGAGAATGATCAAAAAACCCTAGCCTAGGGAGTAGGAAGGTTTGAGAAACCATAGTGTAATGGTCCTTAAATGGCGATTAAGCTATCTTTTTAATTTTCGTTTTTCTTGCCATTAAGCATAGTTAAGGCATAGTTAAGAAGCCAATGGTGAGAAGAAAGGGTGTTTTTAGAATACCAATTCATGTGAGTTGTTGAGGAGAATCTTGAGAGCATTAGAACAAAAGTAAAGAGAGCGTGGGGGGGAGACTTTGCTGCAAGGGTCAAGAGAGGTATCAAAGTGGAGGCAATTCCTTTGGTGCAAGAAAGAATCCTCAAAGCAGATTAGAGAAGGGAATCCAGGTTAGGGGAGCTTCCATTTCCTGTTTTAATGATTTTATATGCAATTGCATTATATTGATGCATGAAAGCCTTCTCCTGAACCAAAATTTTGTATCATTTAACTTTTTGATGTTTGTTGTATATGATTTTATAGAGTATGCGTGTGCTTAAGGTTTTCATTGTAATGAGTTCTCTTTGTAACATCTCTACTATAATTATTGTGATTCTTCTTTTTGACTTGACGTGATGTTCAAAGTTTTTCTTCTAAATCTGACACACTTATGATTATTATTATTATTATTATTTATTATTATTATTTTATTTTATTTTATTATTATTTTATTACTATTTTTATTATTATCATTATTTTATTTTATTGATGATTTTATTATCCTTATCGATATTTTATTATTATTATTATTATTATTATTAATTTATTATTATTGTTTTGTTTCACTATTTTATTATTATTGTTATGATTATTGTTATTGTTTAATTTTATTCATGATTTTATTATCATTATTGTTGTTTTATTACTGTTGTTGTTTTATTATTATTATTATTATTATTATTATTATTATTATTATTATTATTTTAGTATTGTTGTTTTATCTTATTAGTATTACTGTTTTATTATTATTATTTTTTCATTTTATTATTTTTATTTTTATTTTTATTGTTCCGTTTTATCATTACTACTATTATTATTATTATTATAAATATCTATAACTATATATAAAGAGGATTTCCTCTTTTGTGTCCACATTTCATAATTCCAACTTTACCCTTTACAATATAATTATTTGTTAAATTTTTTAAAATTAACAGTTATTTTTACAAGTTTTTATAAAACTATTTACTTATTTCCTTCTTCCTTTTTCTTCTATTCATCATCCGTTATTTTCTCATATTTTCTCCATACATTTCACTTTATTTTTAATAAATATAATTTTATTTTGTTTATTAACTTAATAATATTACAATATCATCCATTACAAATATAATATTATGCATATTAAAAAAATGTGTACACACATGCGGGCCTGTGTTTACGCTAGTTTTTATTATTGTTATTATTTATATTTATATTTATATTTTTATTATTATTTGTAATTTTATTATTATTTGAATTATTATTATCATTATTATTATTATTATTATTATTTATGATTATTTTTATTATTATAATTTTTTATTTTAATTTCATTGTTTTATAATTTTTCCTTTATTTTATTATTATTATTATTATTATTTTATTATTATTGTTTTATTTTATTAGTATTATTGTTTTATTATTATTGTTTTATTTTATTATTATTTTTATTTTAATTGTTTCATTTTATTATTATTATTATTATTATTATTATTATTATTATTATTGTTGTTGTTGTTGTTGTTATTGTTGTTTTTATTATCATTATCACTATTTTATTGCCTGTGCGATATTTTGGGCAATGATTATGTGTTCTTTCTGGTTTGTATATTGTTTGGTTGTCCAAGATTGTGTGTTGGGTATAACACTTTGTTTCGATGGTTTTATATGAATTTATTGTGATTCTCAGTCATGTATAAAAGTAAGAATGTGATTGTGTTTGATGTATGACCATGTGATATTGTGTAGTTGAGTTCAACTTAATAATATGAAAGTGTTTTTACTTGTTATGGATGCATGTTTTGCATGAACTGAGTGTCTTGTGTAAATAGGTTCATTGGAACCTATTCTAGAGTGCCAAATACCAGTAAATTACTAGTTACTGGTGTGGCTTTTGGCGGAACGGTGTAAACCGCTAGGACATAGGCCATAAAGTGAACTTTAGAGTAAAACCCGAGAGTTGGCGCTTGGCGACGGAAGTGGTCCCACCAGGCGGTGTGTTGTAGAACTGGGCTTGGACCAAAATCAAGTGGGTTGGCGCCAAGTGTTCTGCCAGGTGGTCCAGAACGCGAATTAACCTAGCGATGTAGATGTTGTGCTAGGCGGTTTTGATTGTAGTGATGGATTACGCGAGGGATTCTACACAGCTTTGGATGGAGGTCTTGATGCGATACTTTGTAGGGGCCTAGTTACGAGTGCAACTTGTATTGGGGTAACATGTGACCACTCGAGGTTGTTGCCTGGTGGTTTTGGAAGTCTAGTGGAGTGTGCGAGATTGTGGCTCCTACGGATGCGTTCCGGAAGATTGCCCTCCTCGGTGTTATCCGACGAGTTTGATAGTCTTGGAACAAATAGAGACTGCGACTCGTATTGGGGAACTCCAATTGGTGTCGTAGATCGTAGTCGTTGCAAATTTATTCACGCGTGTGGACTATTAGGTGGTGTCCTGTAGTCGGAGGGGCGAGTAGACACTCGTGACAACAAAGATCGATCAATGTAATCATCAAAATGTGTAGAATCAAGAGGTTTCTAATGGAAGATTTGGCACGACCACGTGGGAATAAATTCCCACGACCACAATCCACGATACCAAGTGGAGTTCCCCAAAATGAACCGCGGTTCGTAGTCGTCCCAAGACTACCAAACTCTATTAGTTACACTAAAGAGGGCAATCTTTTGAAACCTTGCCGTACGAGCCACAATCTCGCACACTCCACTAGACTTCGAAAACCACCAGGCTACAACCTCAAGTGGCCACGTTTACACTCGTAATTGGGCCCCCAGCAAAGCATCACTTGATGACCTCCATCCAAAGCGGTATAAAAATCCTCCTCGCGATCCAACTCTGCACCCAAAACCGCCTGGCGCACCTCTCACGTCGCTAGGCAGAACTTCGATCCAAACCACCAAGCAGACACCTGACTCCGTTAGGAGCTATACGCTTTCCAGAGCCTTTACCATATCTTTTCCGCCTGGCTGGATCACATTTTCTGTCAATCAACATGCATTCCAAGCTTCTCTGGTTTTCCCTTATCACCTGGCAGTACACCCCAAGCCGCTAGGTGCCACACCAGTAGCGTCATTGCTACTGGTTTTTGGCACTTTGAAGCAAGTTCCACAGAACCCCAAACACTATACATATAATTCATAACATGAAATATACTTATCCAGTCATAATCACATGACTGGATCATAGTCCAACACAATCCTAAACAACCAAACAATATACAAAAGCAGGAAGAATACATAATCATTGTCCCAAAAATATCGCATGGGCAATAAAACAATAATAATGATAATAATAAAACTTACAACAAAAACAATAATAATAAAACAAAATAATAATAATAATAATAATAATAATAATAATAATAATAATAATAATGAAAACAATAAAATAAAATGAAACAATCATAATAAAACAATAATATTAATAATTATTGTAAAATAAAATAATAATAATATTAATAATAATAAAAATAATAATAAGAAAAATAAGAATAATAATAATAATAATAACTAATAAAAATAATATATAAATAATAATAATAATATAAATAATAATAATAATAATAATAATTTTAAAATAATAATAATAAAATAAAATATTAATAATAATGGTAAATAAAATAATAATAATAATAATAACAATAGTAAATAAAATAATAATAATAATAATAGTAATAATAATAAAATAATAATAATAATAACCGGTGATAATAATATATAAATAATAAAAACAATAATAATAAAAAAATAATAATAATAATTATAATAATAAATAATAATTATAATAATAGTAATAATAATAATAATAAAATTAATAATAATAGTAATAATAATAATAATAAGATAATAATAATAATAATTATTATTATTATTGTAACGTCCCATTTAATTTATAAACGTAATTAAAGAAAACGCTACACATAGATAGTATAACAATGTAGTCCTGGGGTCTTAACATCATCCCTACAAAACTAGGTACACCACAATGCCAACAGGAAACAGTTGAAAGGTCTAACAGTTGAAGAAGAGTACTAAGTAGAAAATAATGCATGGGCCCAAGCCCTAAAGAAAAAAAACCCATCAAGAAATAAGATCAAGTCTACACGGACTATGCAGCAAAACTATTACAACCCTGTTGCCCACGGGTGTTCCTCGCATCTACTCACACCAACAAGTTGATGATCATCGCAAGAGAGAGCACCACACAACAAAACACACAATAACAAAAGTAGGGTAAGCTAAAGCACAAAAGATCTCATCCATCAAGTCAGATATAATTTCAAAGTATCATACACTCAATTCAACCAAGCATGTTATGACTCATCAGGTAATACACTACGACTCTACTCGACTCATCCGGATACATATAACTTGGTCGGATTCAGCGGATGCTTGCACTTGTGGTGGATACCTATGCTCACCCCCGAGCTATGTGTTATAGTGTTACAATAATTCAATTTCCCTCACCACAAGGTTAGCCCTTACAAAATTTCAGGCCTCCTACTACTCTCATCGCAGGAGTCAATACGCTCTAGGTGAGACTAACTGACTCCTTAGAGTGTTAGGATGCAACCTTACCTTGAATCCTTACCTAGTTATACAGATGGGGCACCACCATGGACACCCACTAACAAGGGCCATGGAATTACGTCCCGACCACTGAAGCGCGACCCTGAAAGTCTCACCTAGAGACCCCAAGGAATTATACACTAACACAGACAAAATATGATCACACAGTCAAATAGTATTCGCCATGCAAGGATATATTCATTATGTCAACCTTTAAAGCCAATACCTTTCATGTTTCCAGGTCCAACTCATTCCAACTCGTCATAATCCATCCATGCACATAGGATTCAACTAACCTCATTATCATGCCACTTTAATAATACCCATCTCATTTAGTTCACATGCAAATTTTCACACCAAACCCATCATCCATAACATGAATCATGCCACGCATACATAACACTTCATTATATACATGTTTCTTATCATAACATTCATACCCAAACAAATATCGATCATCCAAGAACAAACAAGCATCCAAACAGCGCACTGCCTCGCCCAACCCCTCGCTCAGGCGAGATGTGCTCGCTTAGGCGACCCCCCTTCGCCTAGGCGAGGGCTCGAAAAAGCATCAGGAAACCAACGTGGGATCTCGCTTAGCTCGCTCAAAAATTTAGCGGGTCGCCTAGGCGACCTTTCGCGTAAAAGGGTTTGGTCGAGTCCCTGTCCATCTCGCCTAGGCGAGACTAGCTCACTTGGGCGAGATTAGCAGGTCTCGCCACTGTTTTCCTGCAACAGTCACGCACACCAGAACCCAAAACGAAGCATTCATACATTCACAAGTAACATATCATAACAACAACCTCCGAAACTCGAAATAACAGCCAACAACATGGAAACAGGGAATATGGTAGTAAGCCAGAGCTTCCCTACTTGGAAAATGACTCGCACACGATCTTGACCCCAAACAGCGGAACGTAGTAACTCGAGGGATGACACCAGAGGCTGGAAAAATATAACCAACAACGGAAATATGAGTTACTTAGAGCAATAGTGGCGGAAATACAGGCACAGAAAGAGGAAGCACTTATGTAGGAAAGAAGGACTGGTTCAAACTTGCGTGCTCATGGTGATACCAAACCCTAGTAGAGGTAGAAGGGGGTTGTGGCTCTAGGACAAGGACAACAGTTTTTGAAATGAGGAGAAGTGTTAGGTTTAGGGTAGACCTAATGGCTTTATCTGTTGGGTCGGTCTTAGGCCCACTTACAAGGGTAGCCCCTTACTTTAGGGCAGAAAAGAGTAAAGGATTTTTAATGGGCCTTACAATAATAATTATGCCGCAGTTAGGAGAAAAACTTTAAACATGTCGGCAAGTAAAAAAAAGAAGAATCATAATAATCATAGTAGTGATGGAGTCACAGAGAGTACTGAATACAACGGAAACTATAAGCATACACATACTCTCTCTAAAATCGCATACAACAAACATGAAGAGGTTAAACAATAAAAGAAATTGGTTCAAAAGAAGACTTTTATGCATCAATATATAATGCAATTGCATATAATATCATTAAAATAGGAACTGGTAGCTCTCCTAACCTGGATTCCTTGCTTATAATTTGATAATATAGAGCTTCCCTTTTTGATCACCAATGGTGTCCTTAGTGACACCTCAATTCAGCTTTTCTGTTCACCCAAGAACCACAATTGCTTTCTGAAATTTCACTCCTCACAATGCTTTCCAATGGCAGGCACCAAAACTCTTTCTCTCACCCTTAATTCGCACTAAAAAGTGCCTTAATAAGCAACGATGAAGAGAAAAACGAGAATTGACATTAAGCTGACTTAATTGCCATTCAAAGTCCATTAGTGGTTGTTTTTCCATTCGAACCCATAACCACACCAATATCAATTGAATGCATAACCATTCAACCATTCATGTTAAGTGATAATTTATATAATTCTATGATTATATTATCACTCATCATGATCCAACACATAAATGGCATACATAGAACTTGAACCCAAGTCCCCTCACACAATCAAGTACTCTCAACCATTTAAGCTAATACTTTTCCACGTCATACATGTCAATATTAAATGCCATAAAGGCTTCCACTACCCGCATTTATTAATTAATTAATTATTTAATTAATTAAATTTCGCGTGTCTTAAGTTATCTTTACTTTAGGATGTACCCACTCTACCCTACTTCCCTCGACTAGTTAGACTCGACTATTTCATTGTTTGTGCCTACCCTTGTCTCTATGACAACCTTTTTGATTCACAGGGGAGTTTTATTAGGGAAGATTGGCCAAAGACTCACTACTACTTGACTGTGGGTTATCCATAACAAACATATTAGAACTACTCGAAGACATACTTGATACTATTCGGTACTTAAACACTAAGGACTCTTGAAACAAATATCACTAGTAGAAAAAAAATGCTAGAAAGACAAATTTGTATACTATTTATAGAAAAATTATGGTGACTCTTTGTCTCCCACCTCTTCGATTCCAATCGTCAGATCTCCCCAAATCTAATGATCAAAGGTTATAACTTTTCATCTCCTCATTGTCACATCCATTACTGCACGCATGACAGTCATCTACTTATGCCTCTTTGTCGTTATGCTTCTTAAGATTGGTGAGCTACTATACCTATAGGATGACTATGACCAAAGAAATATAAATTTTCTTTGAACATATTAGCCTTGTCGATACCAACATCACAATAGAAACGTTAATAATTTAACATATAGCATGTAAAGCCTAGGAGATTGATAATTGACATTATCATGTTTTTTTTTATCTATTATTGATATTTTTATTATTATCTTTTTAAATAATTAAGACTTTATTAAATAATTTTATTAAAGATAAGTACTTTATCTTTTATTGGTATTTTGATTATTATTTGTTTAGATAATTAGGTTTATATTTTGCAGATAATTTGAAATTTCATAAGATTTGAAGAATATATCAAAGATATGGAAATTCTAGAAGATTGAAAGATATATTAACTATTATTAACTATTACAATTTATTCAAGTACAAATGTTAGGCAGAGTCTAGTTCTGAAAAATCTATAAAAAGAAGGCTTGAGGCAGTTAAAAGGTATTTTGCATTTCCTCTATTCTTTTTAAAATCCTTGGAGGCAAAGGAGCATTATGGAGGCTGAAGGCATTTAACATTGTTCTTTTTCCAGTGTTCGTAATGTATAAGAGTAGCTAACTCCCCATATTCACGAGGTTGATGTAATATGTCATAACTCTTTGCAATTTATGCTATTTGATATATTTCTTTTCCATAATTTTATGTTTTATTCTTGATCCTAACGTCATGATAATTATTGATTGTATATTTGTGCATATCTAATCATTAGACGGTATTATAACCTAGACTATAATAGACAACTAATTTATTATGCATCTAGACATAAATTACATCATTGGTCATTCTTAACATCCAAACTTAAGGCTTAAGGCGAACTTTTAATAAGGAAAGGTCTAAGTTCTTATTAAATTTTAGATTTGTCGTTAAGACATTAGGGCTTGTTACATAGTGGTGTGAATGCTAGAGTTAGAAATTATAAATATATTATTAGTCTTTTCATATTCATTTGATGCACGAAATCCAGCCCCAATGAAGCCTTTACCATATATTTTAATTTCATAAATTTAATTTGCTTTCTTCAATTTTGAATTATTTCATAAACAAAAATTAATACATTTCATTATTTTAATGTTCTTGGCCTTAATTAGTAAATAATCACAGTTTTTTCTAAACAACGTGAGTCTGTATAGGAAAACGATATTTGGAGTTATCTACTTTATCACTTGTACGATTTTGTACACTTGTCAATTTTGTAACATAGATGATGTACTAAATATGTTCAACAACACCTCACACCTAGGCCGAGATGTACTCGGCCAACATGTAGGCGGACTTGGAGGACACCATATCGGCAAGGATGATATCTAGACGGCCAAGTCACTAGTATAGTCAAAGGTAATTAATTAGAGGAAATATCTAAAGCATTGTTAGTAGATTGTTGATAATGCTGTTATTGACACGATCAAATTAATATTACTAAACTATAGTAACTTCAGTATTGCTAAGGTAGTAGTTAACAAAATAGAAAGGGTAAAGTCAACCCTAAGTCATCTTCCAACGAACACAAAATTAATTTTTTGACAAATTAGTTCTGATAAAAACTATACAAAAGGTGTTAGTCAAATAAAATAATATTGGAAAAAAATAAAAAGATATAAAAACAATTATAAAGGAAATAGATTGATTTCACTAGTTTTTCAATTCTTCATTGGTTATCTAAGGATTATCATTCATATAATTATTGTTGTAGATTTGCAAATTAATCAATGTAAAGTCTCAATTAATTTATTGGCATTCTCACTTTTAACCAAATTACAGTCTCAATTAAAAGTGAACACTTTTATATTATCATAGTAATTTTAATCAAAGTATAGTCTCAATCAAATTTTACTAAGCCTATATGTCTATTCTTTTATCTCTTCACCTAGTAAAAAACTTAATTAATCAAAGTAAAGTCTTGACTAATTTTAGTTAGAATAATTTTTAACCAAAGTAAAGTCTCAATTATTGGTTAAAACTCATCTAATCATATGAAAATTTCTAAATAAAATCAAAGTAAAGTATAAACTAAATTTAAAAGCCCTTCAACTTATACGATTAACATGCATATATATTTATACACTTTGTTAATTAGCTAGCATGTAAAATCATTACTTTTTATTTGATTCAAAAACAAAATACATAGATAATTTGAAACCTTAAAAATAATAAAAAGGTTAAAGAAATTATTTCATTCTAACCTCAAAATCCATAATGAAATTATAGTGGAACCAACCCTAGAAGCCTAGCACTCTATGGAATCAATATTACATCAAAATAAAAGACGAGAGTGGAGAGAGAGAACAAAATTAGCCCCACCTAGAGGGTTCCTAAACTCCAAATTTCCGAACTTGTTTTTTTACTTCCCCTTGGTTTCTTTATATAGGATTTGATTGAGCTTGAATCTAGTTTTTTTTATTGAAATCTCTCATATATCTTTAAAATAATTGTAAGTATCATTTATCTTTATAGTGGTTATGAATATCTAATAATATTTGAAGAGATATAGTCATTTTTAAAATTATTTGACAAATATAACTGGTTCATAATTTCTGATATAATTAAATAAGTTAGTTACTTAAATGTATAATTTCCTCCGATTATAATTAAACAAGTTTATTATATAATTTACTCCAATTAACTTCTAAATCATTCAATTTCTTTAAGATATATTTGTTTGTTGTGGAGATCTAAAAAGATTTAAGAAGATCTTTCCATATTTAAAAAGATTTGATAGTTATTATCTTTTGATATTTTATGATATAATTAAATAAGATAATTATCTAAAAATATCTAATAAAATATCTACTAAGGACATATTTTCCCCAAATTAACTTTTATCATAAATATTTATGAATTATGAAAGCTCTTTCTTTTAGGAAAAGATAAAGAAAGCTGCAAGGTTCAATTTTTACTGTTCGTTCCCCAAACTACTAAGGACATATTTTCCCCAAACTTCTTCACTCTTTCAAGCTTTTTTTTGCCTTCTTCATGCAATGCTTGACTTGGATTTTAATGATTTTTATAATTTTTTTATTCTTGGATTTATCTTTAAGGTGTCATGAAACTTAATCAATTTATTTCCACACCTCTATGAGCTCAACTTAGTTGCAGCTGCACTGACACAACTCAAAATATCCAAAGATCATTTATGCAACTAAAAAACTATTTTTAACATGTTTTTATATTTCATGCTCAATAAACCAAATTATAAGATATGCTAATTAAATCATCTTTTAAGAACAAAATTCAATTAAAAATTAAATGAGGGCATAAATATGAACTCATCAATTGCTTAGAAGTTAATTAAGGTAACTAATCATATGGATCAAGGCCCATCCAGGTAAGAAACCATAATGATGGTATAAGTAGCACAATACTCGAGGTATTTTGATTACATTCACTATAACAACATTTATTGCCATCTCACACACTTGGATGACTTGAGCATCAGAGTATCTTCTACATACACAATCTTCGTTTCAGACCAGAGAGGACGATATTTGTGGAATTATCGACTTGTGAAAGATTATAAGAAGTACAAGAAGATAACAATCTTTGAAAATCTTTGCAGAATATTGTTGGTTTTACACACAAAAATGATATCTATGACGTATGCAACTTGTAAATAGAACTTCTCTCCATTGTTGGGGTGTTACAATAATTTCATCATTTCAGTAACAATAAACAAATGTCCTTTTTGTACATAATATTAAAATTTAAATAATATAATTAGCGCCAACTATAAAGATATGTTAAACAAAATGCAAGTTATAAAGTAAATATTAAAATGTTATTTAATGTCAATAAAACTAACACCATGACAAAACAAAGAATTAGTTCCACCAGCATTGTAAGGCCCTATTCTTTTTGTAACCTTTAACAAAAAGGGTTGTCCCAAATCTGATGGGCCAAAGAGCTGGCCCATAGGATAAAGCTGATCCCAGGTTGCCCTAACGTTTCCACTCTCATTCATTCATAGATTTGAAGCCATCTCTCTCAATTACACCATTAGAGCTCTACAAGGGTTTGCTTTCTCGTCTCAAACCAGTCCGTTCAAAGCTTAGTATTGCTTTCTGCTCCATGTAAATGATTCCAAATCTCCTACCTGTACTCCCTATTACTCTTTTTTGTATTCCTCCGTTTAGGGTTCAATAATAATCTCATTTTTTCTACTGTTCCCAGTCTATCTCTCGAGTTGCTGTGCTCCATGGTTCAATGTTGAAGCCTCTAGGGTTCGCCCTTTCTTTGAGTTATGATGTTTGTACCACTGTTTTATCATTTTAAATATGTTGGTATGTTGATGCAAACTTGTGTACGATTGTATTGAACCTTGGTGAATCTGTTGGGCGTTTGTGCACGAGAGAACAATGGTGAGCACTGGTTTTCTCGCCCAAGCGAGCATGGCTCGCCTGCGCGAGATCAACAGAGGCTCACTCAAGATGTTTCACGCGAGTGGTCGCTCAGGCGAACCACGTTGCTCCTGAGAGAGCGACCATCTCCCCCAAGCGAGAGGGGTCTCGCCTAAGCGAGTTCCCGTGTGAGCTACTGTTCCCCTTTTTCGATCTCTCGCCTAGGCGAAGGGGGCTCGCCTGAGCGAGAGCCTCTCGCCTGAGCGAGACCCTTTAGCCTGAGCGAGGTGTTGGGCGAGGCAGTGTGATATGTGATTGTTTTCTTGACTTTGTATGGATAATGCTTGCTTGGTTTTAAGTATTGTATTGAAAGTATGAGATAAATGAGTATGTATGAGTGGTGTGAGTCATGAGTTGTGAATAATGGGTTGATATGAGTTTAGTATGAGACTCTAATTAAATGGTTGGTATTAAAGAGTCATGATAATGAGATGAGTTGGAAATCCTTTATGCATGGATGGTTTATGATGAGTTGAAATGAGTTAGACCTGGAACATGAAAGGCGTTGGCTTTAAAGGTTGGTATGATGAACGTATACATGCATGGTGAATGTTATTTGGCTGTGTGATTATGTTTGGTCTGTGTTAGTGCGTAATTCCTTTGAGTCTCTAGTTGAGACTTTCAGGGTCGCGCTTCAGTGGTTGGGACGTTATTCTATGGCCCCTGTTAGTGGGTGTCCATGGTGGTGCCCCCCATCTGTATAACTAGGTAAGGATTCAAGGTAAGGTTGCATCCTGACAATCTAAGGAGTCAGTTAGTCTCACCTAGAGCGAACTAACTCTTGTGGTGAGAGTAGCAGGAGGCCTGAAATTCATTAAGGGCTAACCTTGTGGGGAGGGAAATTGATTCATTGTAACACTTGTAACACATAGCTCGGGGGTGAGCAGAGGTATCCACCACAAGTGCAAGCATTCACTGAATCCGACCAGGTTATATGTATTCGGATGAGTCGACTCGTGTCTTACTATATTGTCTGAGAAGTCATAACATGCTTGATTGATATGTGTACATGGTATGGTGAATATATATTTGGTTGTATGGATGAATTCTTTTGTGCTCTAGCTTACCCTACTTTTATTGTTGTGTGTTCTGCTGTGTGGTACTCTCTTTTGCGATGATCATCAACTTGTTGGTGTGAGCAGATGCGAGGAACACCCGTGGACAATAGGGAGGTGATGGTTTCGCCACATAGTCCGCGTGGACTGGACTTTAGTTTCTTTGTGGGCTTTTCTTTAGAGCTATGGCCCATGTACTTGTTTGTCCTTGGATTTATATACATTTTTGTAGACTTGTTATCCTGTTTTCTGTTGACATCGTGGTGTGCCTAGTTTTCTAGGGGTGGTGTTAAGAACCCCAGAACTGCGCTGTTGCACTATTCCTGTGTAGCGTTTCAGTTAAATATAAAAGTTACAGTCACTTAGTAATAAATAATTGCCTTATATGTTATAAACTTCAACCTAAAGAATACCACTAAAATTTTAGTACAAGAAAATTTTTCATTAACTACTAATTTTAGTAACAAAAAATTCTTAATTATTATATAGTGATGGATTTAGATATCAATTTATAAAATAATAAATTATTGGTTACATACTACTTTACAAGTATTGTCTCTCAATATAGATTTTTAGCAAACACTCATAGGTTGTTTTCTTGGAAGGTATTATACATTATGTTTATCATTTCTCAACACCTTACTCTTTTAATAAAAGCCTGCAATCTTAACTCGGTCAGAGTAAATTTTCCAATTTAGTCATGATTACATAGGATCATTATCGTTAGACGATTAATCCCTGTAAATTATGATTTAGGAACTTCGTTTCGCTTTAGCAACACAAATCACACATTAGAACACTAAAAAACATCTTTTCAATTATATAATGTCATCAAAAACTCAATTTATAAATAATTTAACAAGTTATCTATTGGATTTCAACATACTAGGCTTTCTTATTAAACTCTCCCAACTAGAGTGTCTAGTACATACTGCCTATCTAGAACTTTCTTCTTGTTAGAGGTAAAAAGATGATTTTAGCATATAATTTCATTCAAAGCTCTTTGTATCCCAACAATTGTAATTAAAACAATAAATTTTAAGACAATTAAATTCCTGAAAGGTAAAGATAAGTGGTCTAAATAATGCACTCGTAAGAATGAAATCTAGTAAAAGAAGATAGCATTTTAATTTTGTTCTTGATTTTTCTAAAAATTAGTTTATATATTGAAGTAAAAATATTATATATATATATATATATATATATATATATATATATATATATATATATATATATATATATATATATATTTAGATAGGTGTTTATTAGAAAATGGAGTATATCTCTACCATCAGTCTAATTGAAGCCTGGTCAATATATTTTGGTCATCCAAGAGTCATACATCATGAGTGAATTATCATTGTGTTGTAAGGAAGAGTAATATATTAAATATTTTGAGAAACCTAATCTGCTGAACAAATTGATATTCATGAATCATGACCATGGAGAAGTTAAAATAATAGTGGCGTAAATGAAACAGATATTTGGTTTTAAATCCCTGCATATGGTTCAGTTGTTTATTAATGAAGGTTGAATTCAACGGGGTAGGTGGGCTAATGGAGAATACTTAATAGCTACCTTTCACATTGCCAATTTGAAAGTTTCAAATGATAGATTAGTTGTCAAACCTAGTATAAGATTGCTGTATATATAAAACTGGTAAATGTCAGATAAAATCTAAGCGAGGAATTCCCATGGCCAACGATGGAAGAAAGAGGACTAGCAAGGGTATCCCAATCGTCCCTAATATCCCTCGCAGACCTCCCAGCGAGACAGACTTTGGTTTCCAAACTATTGTTGATGAAAAATTGGTAACTAAACTTCGTAGCGCACAACCCAGACAGGGGGACTTTGGTTCCGAAACTATTGTTGATGAAAAACTGGCATCTAAAGACCGTAGCGGACAACCCAGACGGAGAGACTTTGGTTTCCAAACTATTGTTGATGAAAAATTGGCATCTAAAGGCCGTAGCGGACAACCCAGACGAAGAGACTTTGGTTCCAAAACTATTGTTGATGAAAAACTGGCATCTAAAGGCCGTAGCGGACAACCCAGATGGAGAGACTTTGGTTCCGAAACCATTGACAATAAAAAACTGGAACCTGAAATGAAGAAAACGCAAGTGAAGGAGAGCATTGGTTCATGGGCACTCCAACAATTAATCACTTTTGTAGTTTTCTTGTTTTGGATGACTATGATTCTTAATAGCTTGAAGGTTCGATTTCAAGGGCGGACTCCCCCAGAAGACCCTCTTTGATAAAAAAACTCAAAACCTCTCTTAGAAAGAGTAGTGAAACGAGACAGAAAAGGTAGATTTCATCTTCCGTGGACTCTCTTTTATATTCGCTCATTATAAGTCACAAAAATTATTTGTTTCAGACTACGATTCTCCTTTGTAATTTCCAATAAATTTCAACCGTGTTCAGAAGATAAATAGCGTATGTTTGCATTTATAAGAGCACAAAATATGTTTTATAATCTTATTTTCCAATGCAATAATAATAATAATAATAATAATAATAATAATAATAATAATAATAATATGTTATCCATGGCAATTCGCTCCCTACTGGGTTGGTTTTTGTTAGCATAGGCTTATGTTTTATGTTCATTTATTTATGGTTTATATATAACACTCATCTTATAACATTTTATACACACTTAATAATATACAATCCCCTTCTTCATGTATTTGTTTGTTGTTTTCTACATCGTATCAGAGCCCCAAACAATCAAGGATTGATAAAGGATTCTTGTAATAGTTTCTTTTTCTTAAACCCTAAATCCTTATTTTCGCAAATTTTATGATTGAGAAGGGATTCTTGCAATAGGTTCCTTTTTCCTAATTCGCAAGCCCTAGGCCATAAACCCTAAGCCCTAAGTCCTAAGCCTCTTTCGAAATTTTTTAGGTTTCACCCGATATCACACTTTTAAGGTATTTGCAATCCTCTAATATTGGGTCTGTCTTATGTTTTGATCGTTGCTTCCATTGTGTGGTTCACATTTATGTTTTGCATTCGATTTGTTATGGCAACTTGTAAATGTAACATCCCTAAGGAATATTACTAATTTAAATAAATAAAGAAAGAAAAGAAAAATAAAACGTCACGATATTATTATTCCCAACGGGAAAATTTAAAATAATTAAACATCGCGCCACAATTATTAAAATCGTAGTATTTAAAACTTTACAATTCCCAAAAATCCAAACATAAATGATAACATAAATAAACTCCTAGCTTAATCACAGCTAGCCCTCACTCCGTCGCCTGAGCGTCCTCAGCATCACCTGTATCAACATCTGCTCCCGTGTAACAAATCACACGATCATCGTCATACACAAACAAAAAGGGTGAGCTGAGAAAATAAAAATAACATATATATAATATGCAACATAAGTTATACACCCATCTTATTCAATCTACTTAGTTCTTGGCTAAGACCTTAACCCCAAGGCTTTATAGCCTTCAAATCACACAAATGGTTAGCCTTGGACTCGGGAATATGATGCTCACATGAACCTGCCCGCTCGTGGTCCTGCCTCTACGAACCTCCCCGCTCGTAGTCCTGCTCTACAGACTTGCCCGCCCGTAGTCCAACACATGTGATCCACCAGCCCCGTACCTCCCCGCACGTGGCATCTCTCAAGCATGAGCATGGAACATACAAACCTACCTCGCTCGTATCCCCACGCGAGAGTAACTGGATATAAACCTCCCCGCTCATATCATCACATGTTAACCACCATCCATGAACCTACCCGCTCATGGCACAACATCTCCCGCTCCAAGTATAGCATTATCGCTTAAAAGCAACGTGCACACAAGTCATAATCTGCAGCACCATCGTCGGGCGCAGCCCTAAGTGCCACCAGGCGCAATCAGTGCTAACCGCCTAGCGGTTCAAGCCACACCGCCAGGCGCCAGGTCCACGAACAGCAAGTCCACTGCTTCGCTTCTGCCTGGCGGTTCCCACTCCACCGCCAGGCGCCCATTGTTGTAGAACCCTCCCTGGAGCTCTTCTCGCCTGGCGCACACGTTCCAACCGCCAGGCGCTGTATCAGCAATGCACCAGTTGCTGTTTTTCACACCTCAATCAGGTTGTCTCTCACTCTCATAACCCCTCCAAGGTAATAAAACACTCTCCATCATCCCAATCTGATTTCTTGAACCCTTGGCACCCTACAAGTGAAACCATTACCTATAATTTTTCCATTCTCAATTTCACAACAAAAATCTAAGATTTACCAAGTTCTTCAATCATTACCCAATGATCCAACCTAACTCAGAATAAGGCCATTACACAATACCTTATAGCACATTATCAACCTAGATCGCATTACAACAGTAATACACTTTCTACTCCTTTAGCGTTCCATCCATGCTACACAATTCATATCTCATACCTTATCTCATGACGACACACTATCTCATGTCCCAATTATACACCATCAAATAACACTACACATTCCAAACCTGAATCTCTGAATTTGAATCATTATTCTCCCTATCTTGAATTTTACTTTCCTTTAACCACGCCATATTATGCTCATACATTCACACTTATTCCAATTCACACAATTCAACACCATAATTATATTGTTCCTCACAGTTTCATCAATAATTTTCTAGTACCACTCACTCACCTAGATCCCTTTCTTCATTTTCCATTACCTAAACTCATAAAACAGCACCTGTGCCTTGCCATCGCCTGGCAGCAAGCCTAGCGATGCCAAGCGGTACACTAGAATCAGCCTAAACCTATGCTTCTCCATACCTGCGAGTATGTCAGCCCATAACCAGTATCCATTCCTAATGCTAAACACACCAAAATGCGATAATTCATAATATAAGAGACTAACTTCCTGTGCTTAATTCAATTCATAAGATGTTTCTTGATCTTTTCCGCTCCTGAATCAATCAAATTCTCGTTTCCCTTCACCCTTGCCCATATGATCATAGTTTATCATGCACAAGTGGTCTAAAACTCTGCCATACCCAAAATTCGAGTCAGTTTTATATCAACAGGACATCCAATAGGGTATACGCGTATTGATTCCAGGAATCACATTACTTTTACACTAAAACAACATCAAAACAAGCCAAAAACCGCGAGCACTGTCGCGCCGCTTGGCGGATATTCATCCCTACCAGGTGGTTTAAGCCAACAGAAACCAAAACCATGCACAAATTGATGAACCGCTTGGCAGCACATGCATGCCCGCCAGGCGGTTTCTGGGCAGAAACCCAGAAAACGCGAAAACAACACAATTTGGAACGGGGTTCATGCAATAGGGTTTATCCAATTAAACAGTATATCGTATAGGATTGAAAATGTGCAAAAGTAGCTCCCCTAACCTGGGTTCCTTGCTAAAACACGAATTTGATGTGTGTATCCTTCAACCAAAACCCTTATAGCCTTTGGTTTCGCTTTGATAGTGTTGATTTCAGCCTCACCTTTCCTTCACTAAGTACCACTCCTCTGAAACCCTTGCCTAGCCTTCACACGAACAGTAGCACTCCCTTTCCCCCTCCAATTGCCTTCTCTCTCTCACTCACTACCTTAATTAAGTGTAATTAACACTAAAACGAATTTTAAATAAAAAAAATAGTTTAATTGTTATTCAACCCTCATAATTGGAATGTTTTTCTGCCTTCTAAGCTACCTCTCTTGGCTGCTAGGGTTCCTAAACCCTTCCATATCCACGCTAAGGAAAAAATTCGCAAAAAGAGAGTAAATTTGTTCTTAGCAAGGTTTGAACCCATAACTCATCAATTAGTAATTCAAGTGCACAACCAATTCAACCAATTCACAATTGTGATAATTCCTAAATTTTTTAGGATTCCATTATCACATCTCACATTCAAATATAAGTCCTTTCACACAATCAAAGTAATTTCAACCATTTGAGCTAGTACTTTTCCACGTCATAGCTCTCTGCATTAAATGCCTTAAAGGCTTCTATTACCCGCATTTATTAAATAATTATTTAATTAAGTATTTAATTTTCTCGAGTCTTACAATAAAGATGATTCTCTTCAGTCTATTAGTGTACAATTAGATGGTAATTTTCTTTGTGGAAAGTTTGTGTGGTGTTATACTTTAGGTGTTAAAACAAAACCGATTGACACCAAAGTTGGTGATTATGCTACTGCTTTAGAGGCATGGGAAGTTGATAACTCTAAATTATCACTTGGGTCAATAATTCCTTCATACACTCTATTGAAGCTCAATTGGCAATTGAAGCTCTATTGAATCACATATCTCAATTGTATACATAGTCTAATTTTGCCAAACACTATCAACTTAAGACAAATATTTGTGCATTGAAGCAAAATGACATGAGCAATCAAGACTTTTATTCTGTCATGATAACCTTATGGGATTGGATTTCTAAAAGTCTTCAATTTCTTGTAGGGAACACTACACCATTTTTTGCCTTAGGCAACAATGAACTTGCCAACACATAAAAAAGTGTTGCTTAAATATATTAAAGACAACAATTTTATTGAGGTGGTTTAAAAATTAACAAAGACCACACCTTTTTATAGATGTGGTTTAAAAATTACCAAAGACCAAATTTCATAAAATATTGACTATTTATACCATACTTTTTAAAATGTTGTCTTTAAGATATGTGATAAAAAAAATGTGGCCTTAAATTTACAAATAACCTTACAAAAAAAATCTTAAATCTTTTTACACATAATATTTATCTTTGCTAAATAGTCCAATACAGTAAATATATCATAATTTTTTTCTCATGGAAAATGATATTTGATTTTTACTTTAAGTTTTTACTAATGTAATAATGTAAATATTTTACTACTTTAAAATTATGTAAAACGTAAACATGTTTTTTTTTTTCGCGTTAATAATAATGTATAGAAATTTTATGTTTAGGACAATATTAAAATTTTTCAATCTCGTTCTCTTCTCACAGTACATTTCTTCACATTTTGTGACTCCTTTTATCAACACCGCGCGCATCTTCTTCTGATGTTTCAGCATCTTCTTCTGATGTTTCAGCGTCTTCACATTTTGCACCGCGTCTTCGCTCCCTTTATCAACACCGCGTTCTTTGTTGCTACTCCCTTTTCCCTCCGGTATGTTCAACCTTTCTCTGAATTTCTTAAAACCTCTGTTTCCTCTGCGAAAGTTAAGATCCTTCAATTTTTGTTGTGATTCAGATCTGTTCGTCACTGATTTCAGACTAACACTCGCTGGTCTGATGATTCCCTGAGTTTTTCCGGCTATAGGTACGTGTTTACCAAATTTCTAGGGTTTTGACATTTTTAATTTCGTTTCCATTCAAGTGTAGATTGTAAATCATATCTTTAACTTCATCCCCTAATTTTTTTTTTCCTTTTTTGTGTGTGATTTTACCCTTATATGTTATCAAAGTTTTCATGTTTAGCGAATATGTACGAGTTAAGAGGATTTTAAATGTCAGCAGTGTTCACTGATGGTTTTTGTGAATAGGAAATTATTAGTAGGATATTATTTTAGAGCACCATGTATTGCTGTAATAGTTTAAGAAGCTTTAAGAAAGTAGTTGAGAAGGAAATGAGAAAAACTGAAATGGAACTGGAGAATGATAGTGGTGGGGCTTATGTATAGTCAATGAATTTGGGTAAATAATGATGAATGGCAATAGTAAAAGAAATTTAAGGTATCAGCGAGATCTCCAATTATGTTTTGTCTTCACAAATATGTGACCAAATAACCACTTGACTTGATGGTGAATAGACAAAATTATTGAATGCAGACAGTAAGTTGTTTGATAATGACAGGGCTAAAATATTTATCACGAAACCGCACTCTAGCTGTTATCTTTTGCTCAAAGAAACAAACATTTTTTCAACTTTGATCCTTCTTTTCATTGTTCTGCACCATCTTGTACTGGCTAACTTTTTCACAAGGATTTGACTTCAGGGTACATGATGACTCTCCTGAAACTTCATTTAAAACTCCTTTCTTTGAGCTACCGATTCACACAAATATAAAAAAGGAAGCCAAAATTTTCAACAAAAATGTTAATTTTATCAATAATATCTTTCAATGGGGAATAAGAAATCATCAGTTTGTCCTTTTTAAATGTGGAAGTTATCAGAAGTAATGTAAGATATCAAAACTGAAAAAATATTGCAGCATCTTCTCCACTCAACCAAGTATAACTATATAGAAAACAGCTTAATCACTGATTTCATTGGAGCCATAGAAAACATGTCCATTAATGCGATGGATGTTTTGTCCTTTATTTTTGGTGGAAATGATGGTGATGGATCATTTATTTTGAATGTCAGTGTTTATATCTTAACAGTGGAGAACTGTAGAAAATCTATCATATCTATATATATAAAAGATTATAGTAATACATTTGTTTGGATGAAAACAGTTAGATGGACATGGCCAATTTTGAAGTGTCAATGTTGTTATCTAAACAGTGGGAACCCATTACAAATTCATGCTTATCTCTCTCTCACTCTTCCTATCTCTTTCTCTATATATATGTATACGTTTTGACAAACACTTTGTTTGAAAGACTCTATTTGCATGTATATATAACAGATAGTAACTTTCATAAATTAATATGGGTAACTTAATATAATGTAAGACTAGCTTGATTGTACCAAGGGAATCTTGTGTGAAGATTTTGGTATATATTATAAATAAAATGTGTGTTAATATGTATGAATAATGTAACTAGTAACATATTATCTACTAATTTGGGTTGTTAGATTTTTCTATGTTTCTATTATTGTTACTTAAATAAAAATGTATAACAAATGCGAGGTTTATTGAGATAAACTTTACTTAAAGAGGTATGTTATTCAAAAGATTAAAAGTGCTCAAAATGAATAAAATAATGTATTCTTATTTTTGTATTAATTACTTTTTTTATTATATGTAGAAATGATATCTGTAAATTGTTTTTCTTTAATGATTTCTCTTTTTATTTTTTACACACAGCACCATTTTCATCCCACCATCCTTCGTCCTATCCTGTGGTAAGTTTTTTACTATATGTTTCTATTATTATTTTATTTAAATAAAAATGTGCAATAAATGATGAAATTTATGCCGATAAGAGACTTAAGAATTTGATGATGATAACAAGAATTCAATATAACTAAACAATTGATTCTTACATATGCAACATGAATTTAATTGCAGCTTTATCTCAATTGCAGCTTGTATCCAAGATGTTGCATTATGTTTGGCTTGTCTCTTTTTCACAGTAAAGTTCCTTAAATTGTATCCAAGATAATTCTTCTTTAGCTACAGGTGATGTTCTCATTCCTCCAATATTTGAATGCATACATAACATAGCTTAACTTGTCTTTATCGTTCATCTGCTTCCACTCATGTTCCTTGTTTTGACCAGGTATAACAGCATGCTAACAATTTGCATTCAATGTTATAATTTGAGTACTTTGTGTTTATCTTATTTCATTTACATGTTAGATCATATT
>Ga0214544_1004845_pt1 | contig 26617 bp, 25 predicted proteins | sample CNSS3metaG_FD_160074 | JGI IMG/M metagenome (GOLD analysis project Ga0214544, IMG submission 160074) | Root nodule microbial communities from cowpea collected in UCLA plant growth center, Los Angeles, California, USA - CNSS3 | ecosystem: Host-associated > Plants > Roots > Nodule | place: USA... | reverse complement strand
ATCATTCTGTGTTTTTCTTTTTTTTTCTTTTTTGTTTTTTTTTTTTTTTACTTCGGACCTATATCTCTATATAAAGATCTTTAGTAAAAGATTGTGGCTAAAACTCCAGCATATTATTAGACATTATGGATTTTAGTAAGAATATTTTAAGTAATTTTACAATAAAGAATTGGTATTTGTAAGCATCTTTTCATTGATTAAAAAGTATTTCAGTCATGAATTTTGAAGTGATTATTACAAAATTCGCATAATTTTATTGTACTTAATTTGACATGGTGCATTTGTGATTTCATTCCTTCAGGAAATTCTTGGGAGAAGGTGTGGGGTCTTGCTCCGTTGAGGAATTGCTACGCCTTGAACAACAATTGGAGAGGAGTTTAAGTAATGTTCGAGCAAGAAAGGTTAGAATGTTATTTGTGGCGGTTTTTAACCGCTAGAACTTGTAATTTTAACCGTCAGAATTATCCACTTTTTTTGTAGTGATAGGTGGATCAAATGGGTATTCATTCTACCTCTGATCTTCAACCAAGGACAACTTTGTGTGGAGATTACTTTTATAATTATTTTCACTTGTGGTCTGGACATCTTATTTGATGGAAAGGTTTGTATCTTACATAGTGTTTTTGCTTCTTTACATGGTGAAACATTAATAATGGAAACTCCTACACGGCGTCTGTTTTATTTTCAGACCCCCAAAATCAAGAAGTTTGTTTTGCATGAAAAAAAGGGAGGGGAACCAAGCTTGACCTCAATGCAAAAACAAATACAAGCGCCTAAAGGGTAAGTCTTCAACCAATTTTTACTTTATTTGAAACTGTTAACAGAATGGAGGAATAAAGGCAACCATTGTGGAGGAAGTTGCCAATTAGTCCAATCAAGATCAGTCCTGGAATGATTCAAGTGAGTACTATTCTGGTCTGAACTCTATGTTGGTCAAAATGTTGTATATTTTGTGATTGAACCAGCAAAATGTTGTATATTCTTGTCTGAAATCTACCAGGTTGTACTTCAACAGCCTATATTTTCACCTTTTTGTTAACTATTCTTTGTGATTGAACAAGCACTACTCTTTTCAGGTTTCAAAGTCTTATGTTGGAGTTGCTTTAAAGGTTTTAGATTTTGTAATATATTACAAAGAGCTTACAGAAATGGAAGAGCGAGAGCAAGAGAGGTAGAAATAGCTAGACAGGCGTAAGGCTGATCATAAGGTTAGAAATAATTTAAACAAGTTGAAAATCTTAATATAATGCAAGCATCTTTTCATTCTAATTACTACAATAATTAGATTACACAACAATTCATTTATTGCCATATTCTACAGCAAAAGTGTTTTTCTTTGTAACTCATAATTTAGCATCCTTGCACGTCTGTAAGCATTAAGACTTCTACGTTGCCATGTAAATTTTGAGGGGGTCAATGTCTAGATTTCTCAAAATATATTTGTCCATTATGAACTAATAACACTAGTAATTTCTTTTTTGCTAGATCAACATTAGGAACATAGGGGCAGATTCTTACACCACTATAAATATACTAGTCCTATTAGAGGCCACTTAAGTTGGAAATTTACAAAGGCAACAGGTTCAATTTAAGTTAATAATTACATCCATGAAGAAAATTTTGAATCTTTGTACCGGTTCTTGCATAACAGTTTATAATTTGGAGCTTTGAATATGACTTTAACTTTGTTTTAGTTTTATAGATTTTTGATAGGTTAATGCCTCTGGAATAAACTACAATAATTTGACAAACAATTCTGATTTGTAATTATGCATTCTTTTTAATTGGTGCAGTATGGATTTTCATAAAAAGGAATCTTCCCAGTAAGTTATTTTCTCGTAGTTAATTACTAAGTTTTTTATCTTTTAACTTAACCTAACCCTTTTTATTAAACTATATTTACAGAAGGAAAGTTGAGTGGAGGAATAAATCATGAAGGAATAAACTATTACAACAACCTTATCAACGAGCTGCTGGCTAATGGTTAGAATTTGATTTAAATTCTATGGTACTTGGACTTTAATATTATAATATTTGATGATGATTATTAATTAAATGTTAACAACTGTGCACAGGTATAAAACCATTTGTGACTCTTTTTCATTGGGATCTTCCCCAAGTATTAGAAGATGAGTATGGTGGCTTTCTAAGTCCACTGATAGTGTAAGTTTCAATTCTAATATATAATTGGTTTAGCAACAGTATAATAAGAATATAATTTGACAAGCAAACATATATTTTTGTTCTTCAGAAAGGACTTTCGAGATTATGCAGAACTTTGCTTTAAGGAATTTGGTGATAGGGTGAAGTATTGGGTTACATTGAATGAACCCTGGAGTTATAGTCAGAATGGGTATGCAAGTGGAGTAATGGCACCAGGTCGCTGTTCTGCATGGATGAATTCAAATTGCACAGGTGGTGATTCTTCAACTGAGCCATATATGGTCACACATCACCAACTTCTTGCTCATGCAGCAGTTGTGCGTCTCTACAAGGCCAAGTATCAGGTTAGTCATTCTTAAATTTTTAGCTATATATGTTTTATTGAAAGATGGTCTGGGAAAACAGGCATGTCTGACACTTACTTCTTGGAATGCTTTAAGGAAATATTTATCTTTTATAATTTCAGCAAATCGATGATGCAAATAAGCCTGAGTCTTCTATAGGTACAAGAGGATCATCTGGTGGTAGCAACATTTAGGGTGTTGATGATGTTTTTTAGGATGAAACTATTTTAGTGTACTATGAACTTTGAGTAAGTATGGATTAAGTTGTAATTGTTTCAATTTAAATTTCTTTTATGTTAATATGTTGATTTTGAGAATCAAAAGTTCTAATGCTATATATTTGAGCACTTTGGTTGAAGTATTTGATTGAAGTTTACAAAAAAATATTGTTGATATAAAAATATAAGTACCTCAAATGGTGACATACATTGTCAAGTATAGTAGGAAATTCTAATTACAAACAAAATATTGTTTTTTATGAGATTTGAATAACGCAAGAAAAATACAGTAATAAATCCACAAATTAAATAATACAAACGAAACAGGTTAAAACTTTTACAGTATAATCCTCGAATTGAGGAGGGTATTAAATCTCCACAAAATAATAGTCATGAATAGGAGAGGTTATAACTCTTCATTAAAAAACTCCCACAATATAAACTTGGTACTAGGGGTTGTAGAAAACCTCCACAAATAACTTGTGGGGAACCTATCTATGGAGGTTTGAAAAACCCCTGCAAATTATTTTGTGGAGGGTAAAAACCCCCGCTAAACGAAATTAAAACCTCCGCAATTTATCTTTTTTTTTGTAGTGATTGCTCTAAAACTTGTATTGTCAATTGCCCAAAACTCTTATCCCTGAATAATATGACAATCCAACTCAGTAACACAAAGCCATTAATTACATCTAAAAATTAGTGGAAGTTAAGGATTTGAAGCAAAGGAAAGACTCTTTTTAAAAAAGTTGTTTTTTAATTTTGAATAATTTTCTCACAGTTTATTTTATATTTGTAAGTTTGTAACCTTATATAAATATTTGATTGATATTTAGTGCTAATATGGAGTTATTAAGGTTCATAGAGTTTCAGAGAATTGAAGCTTGATTTTACTCCTAGGGGAAAGAATTATTACAACAACATTGATTGTTGTGATATAGCTATATATAGCTAAGAAAGGAGGTGATTTACATATGCAGAATGTTGGAGATAATTACCTACGATAGTTTTCGTAGATAATTTAGTTATGAAGATTTTCGTAGGTAAATTATATTTGTTGTTGTAGATAGATTATCTACGACAATTTTCGTAGATAAGTTACCTACAAAATATTTCATAGATAACTCCAGTTCTAAATTATACACAACTATTTTCGTAGATAATCATGTTCGTAGGTTATTCGTAGATAATTATCTACGTCTTCCTTTTGTAGATAATATTCGTAGGTACTTTATCTACGAAGCATAATTTCGTAGATAAAGTTACCTACCAGCTCAATACCTACGAAATTTGTTTCGTAGGTAATTTGTAGACAACAACGCATTACCTACGAAAAGAGAATATTACCTACAAAAAACTAGCATAGATAATAAGGTGATTTCTTGTAGTGTTCTAGGGCATGTGGTACCCTTGTACTTTTCAAACTCTAGAACTTTAAACTTGTGAGGTATTGTTACATCACGAACTAGGATTAAACCTGCAACATCGCCAAACCCATAGTTTCCACCTCCCTCAATAGCTCGTAGTCGTTCTTCTAAAATTTCTAATTTAGTTTTGGTTCCCTCAACATCAACGTATACAACCTGCATAGTAGGGCGTGATGTAATCTTGTCCAAAGAGTTAAAACCAATAATTGTGTTTAAAGGCTTGGGCATTACAGTCTCTCGGGGTCCCATAAAGGTAGCCGCTTCATTCTCTGGAGTATTGATTGGGAATGAAAAGGAAGCATGCTCAGTCTCTGAATATTCTCCAATAGGTGGAGTGTAACCAGATGGCAACCCGTATACTGGGAAAGTAACAGGAGCGCCGTGAGTGATTTCCTCACCTTTTGCCAATGAAGCTTCTCCTTATGCCTTTAGGGACTTCAAGGCCTCCAAGATTTGACCTACTTGGTCCTTTAGTTGACTGATATCTGCTTTCACTACCTCTTGTGTTGTTTCCCAATCTTCCATATTCTTACTATTTGCTCACGTCCTGTAGGGATGCCTTGGTTTTGCCGTATTTGTTTTTTGTTATTTTTGCTCTATTATTATTTAAGAAAAAGAAATAATAAGAAAAAGAAAAGGAAGGAAAAAGAATGCAAAACGTTTAATTTATTAAACAAAATTATAAAGCTGTAAGTAAATTAACATGGAAAAGAGTCAATACAAACCCAACTATCTAGAAAGCTCATAAATTAATGCGTTAGAAAGAAAACCTAATCTCTAGCCCTATCTATCACGCTCTCAAATTACTTTCTACAACCCTAGAGGATACTTTCTTCTTCAAAGTATCAAAATCTAACTGCCCCCTACTCCAAATTCCATGTTAATTTGCCTTTTTTTTTTAAACTTAATCACAACTTTATAATTTCGGACCTAAAATTAAATAAATATGATTAGATGGCATGATAAATACATGGATGCAATAATATGTTATGCATGATTTTATTACTAATTCAAAAATCAAGAGAAAATAAAACCAATGAAAAGATTAAAAAAAAACGAGGAATAAAAAAAAATGTGTATATCTCCCTTTATGCCTTAACAAAGGTTTGGTGCCTAATGGGTCTAAGGTAAAATACATGCGCTTACCAGGATGGTTTCCTAATACCTAAATATCAAGGTCACTAGAGTTATGGCGCACTTCATGGCATTTCCCATGATAGTTGGTAAACAACAAGAGGTGGGAGTACCAATGAAGCAAACAAACTCTAGTTAGGGTTCTCACAATGACCACTTGGGAAGTACATCCACTGTGACACTGCTACCTAATCCCCTCTAATTCTAAAGTTACTCAGACCTGGGTATAGGGCCCCACTCATGTCATGTACATAATGTGTGTGTGTGTGTGAAGGGAGGATAATGCATACCTAAACCCCTTCCTACAAACAAACAGAAAAACCAGACAAGTATATATAATGAAGTCATCTATCCTAGAATTTAAAATTCAAGCATAAAAATAAAGCAATTTGAACAATAAATAAATAAATAATTCAATTAACAAAAATATATATAATAAAAATAAATGAGAAAAAAATAAAATAAAACAAAACAAATAAATATAAGACGACAAAAAAGAGGAATGAAAAAGAAAAGAAAAAAAAACAAAAAAAAAAACAACCACATCAATTTTATATATTTAATTAAATGGCCTAACTCTCTAAAGTCCCTACTGGAGTCGCCATATGTCACAACCGAAATCGTGACGGGATGACGAACCAAAAAAATAAAATTTGTAAAAAAGAGGTTTTGGAGTCGCCACCATAGTTATTGTCGCAACCGGAATCGCGGGGACGACGAACCAAAAAAGAAAACGGGTTTAAAAAGAGATTGGAGTCGCCACCACAGTTATTTTTGGAAAACTATGGAAAACCATAAAAATAAAGCAAGTCTACGAAAAACCAGATTTTTGGATCCGGGAGTCGGTTACGCGTAGGGAAGGTGTTAGCACCCTACAACGCTCGCCCGAAGGTGGTACCTTTAATTAAAAATGCAAAGTTGATGTGGTTTTAAAAATATTAATTTTTCCCAAAAATAATGAGACAAATAATACTAAAAAGAAACAATTTTTTTTTTGGGCCCGACAAGGATTGACCTTGGTCCTACGTATTCTCACTTAAAGTGAGAAATCAGGATTACGTAGTTCTTTAAAAGATATTTTAAAAAAACTATTTGGAAAATGATTTGATTTTTTTGGAGATGAACCTGACAAGGACTGGCCTTGCTCCTACGTATCTCACAGGAGAGAATCAAGGATCACGTAGTTCTTAAAAGATATTTGTTTTAAGATGTTGATGTTTTTATATTTTGAAATTTTATATATTTTTGGTATTTTTGAATTATTTGAAAATATATGTCACACTAAAGGGAAAGAAAATTATTTTTAGGATTTTTGAATTATTTTGAAGAGAGTGTCACACGACGCGAGCGGCCGGACAGACACAATAAAAATGAAAGAGAACTTTTTTTATTTTTTCTTTTATTCGTAAATTTTTTAATTTTAATTTTTAAATATATTTGTTTTTTTAAATGAAAAAAAAAAATAAAAAAAATAAGTAAATAAATAAATAAATAAAATAAAAGAATGAAATTATTTAAGAAGGATAAAAGTATAAAACTAAATATGGGGGTACATGAGTGATTACTCGGGTGCACAAAGTAAACACAACAAGAGGTCCAAAAATAATAGACAAAGATATGGAGGTGTCAGATTATCACATGTGGGAGGTGTACGAAGTAAATGAGGTGTGTGTATTAAAAGATGGGGTGCAACGAGTAAGATATAAAACAAGCCCAAAAGCGACAATAAAAAAAACATGCAAAGGGAGTGGGGTCAGTAAACATGGTGGTGCAGGAAGTAGCCGAGGAAGAGCATGGTGTTTGGAAACAATAAAACCCACAACAAATACAAAGCAAAGGGAGTGGGAAGAGCATGCAAAGGGTGCACAAACAAAATGGAAACCACATAAAAGCAAAACAGATGGGTGCAAGAAGAATTATGAGGGTGCAAGGTGAAAAAGTGGATCCAAGACATCATGTAAGCCCAAGCAAATGAAATCTAATTACCCTAACCCTAATTAAGCTAAAACTCATTTTTCTGGCAGCCTCTCCTTCGTCTCTCATACCATCACGGCTCTAACCACAAATGCGACCACTCCATGCTCCACCGCCGGTGAGAGACGACGCCGACGTCGCCAATCACCACTGAAGACGTCGTCGACGATTACCAAGCCTCCTAAGTCGCCACTTTTCCTTGTTACCTCTTCCCGCGTGAGAGACAGGGGGTCGTCTCTTCTTGAAGGCACCGCTGATGCAGTGCCAGTGACCGCCACTGCTGCCGTGACCAGGGCGTGTTGCCGGTGATGCCAAGCTTACTGAATCGCGCCATTTATCGTTTCTTCTCCCGCGCGAGATGGGCTAGGTTCTAAAGTCGCGTCGTCGCACACCACGCCGCTGTCACTACTTCGACCTTGCGTTTGTCAACCTAGACCGTCGTGATCTGGACTACTGCCGTGGCGTCATCGCCGTTTGCGGAAAGCACTGCCAGAAATCCAGTTGTCGCGAGGTTCCCCTTTTCCCTGCCATTCAAATCTAATCCCAATTCACGTGCCAGTTCCTTGTCCTAAGTTGCTTCCTATGTTATCTGTTGCCGGGTGAAAATGATTGGGGAAGATGAGACGTGAATGTTTGGTGTTGGAATGGGGTTCTGGTCCGGTGTGAATGGAGATTCTCTATTTTCTTTTTTTTTGTATTTTGGTTTTTATGTAGATGCGAGATGAAGATGGTGATGGGTTGTTCCCGGGTTGTTGGTTTGATGTTCGCGTTGGGTGCGGCGGGAAGGTGGTAAGGTGGTGATAAGTTTTTTTTCTTGTATTAATGATACGAACTGTGTTAGGATGATGGAGCATGAGATCTATTTGGTTATATGCTGATGAATGATGGTGAAACAAAGAGGATGATGAGGCGGTGGATTCTGGCTGGTTATGGATTCCTAAACAAGGATGGGATGATTTGTCTATGTTGGCATTGTATAGCAGCCATTATTCGATAATGGAGAAATAAAAAGAGTGCTCTGTTATTTATTGTTTTTACACAGGTGCCATTGGAATAAACAAAATAAATAACAAACTTACTATGTTCTTCTCAAATCATCTCCAATTCATATATTCATGGACATCAATGTTAAGTCACAGTAATAGAAGATTCAATACATATATGAAAATTAATATCAAGTCACGGTAATAGAAAAGCTAAGAAGGCATTAACAACTTTGCTTCCGTTTTCAATATTTGATTTCTAGTGCCTTCCCCTCCGTAGTAAAAAAAGTCAATCCCCTTTCATGAATCTTCCTATTTTTATTATGTAATTCTCTCCTTTGTTTTATTCACTTTTCTCTACACTTTCCAATCTCGAAATGAAGGATAAGGCTAAAAGCATGGATCTGATAACAAAGACCTTACGTTACCTTCAGCATTCTTTTTCTTTTGTTTTGTTGTTTTTTTTCTTTTGTTTTGTTTTGTTTGTTCTTTTTCTTTTTTTTCCTTAAACTAGAATGATAAATGTAAAACAAGATGGAACTATACTAACAGAAAGAAAAATAATATAATAAAAAAATAGTAATAATAAAAATAAAAAGCACAAATAAATAAAATAACAAATAAATCAAAATTAAATTAAATTAAAAATAAAATAATAAAAAATAAATAAACATATTTTTTATTTTTTTTATTCTTTTTACCTCTTTATTTTATTAGTTATTTATTTATTTTTCTCAATTGAACCTTAATTAATTTTTTCCATTTATTATTTTTATCCTTGTTACCCGGACGAAATTGGGTGTTGACAGTTATTATAGGAAACTATGAAAAAACATAAAAAGGAGCAAGGTCTACGAAAACAGGTGTTAGCACCCTACAACGCTCATCCTAAGACGGTACCTTTAATTAAAATACAAATTGATGTGGTCTCCTTTAAATGTTTATTTAAAAAAATAAAAATAAAATAAAATAAAATGAATAAATAAATAAATAAAAATAAACTAATAAAGATGACAAAGGAAAACAAAAAAAAAAGATTTTTGTTTTTTGGGCCCGATAAGGATTACTCCTTGCTCCTATGTATCTCCATTCATAATGGAGAATCAGGGTCACGTAATTCTTTATGAAAAAGACTTTTTGAAAACAATTTGTTCGAAGATGTTGATATCACTCGTTTTTAATATTTAAAATTTGCATTTTTTTTAGTAATCTTATAGAAGAGCGAAGGTATTAAGTACTAAGACGACGCAAGCGGTCACACGAGCACTTAAATATTTTTAAAGTTAAAAGGGTAATTAAATTATTTATTTGTTATTACTTCCTTTAAAAAGACTTCTGAAATAAGACATGATACCCAAAAACGTGACTATTATATATCCACAATTTATGATAACATTAGGAAAATAAATAAAAGATTAGGAAATAAAATTTAGGATTAAACATATTATTTTATTATGAAAAAGCTTTAAAACCCTTAACATGAAAAATATGGCACAACATATTCATACAATGTTAAAACTTGATATCTCTCACTTATTCATGCAACAACGTTCACAACCCAATGCAATCAACAAACATTAATTATAAAACTAATGAACCCAAAAATGCATGACAGTAATGTTTTTTCCATATCATAAAGAAATAGTGAAAACATCAAATTCAACCAAGGTCATAACCAAATCTCGAGAAAGCCTGTATAACACAACAAAAATTAATTTTTGTGAACCTGAACGGGAGATCGGACTTACAATAGTTACGTTGGAACACCAAGAAGCACGTGGGGTGGCGATCGAAGGTGAGTGGGTATTTTATATGCGAAGGTTCAAAGAAAATGTGTGCTTAGGGTGAGAGAGGTCTCTAGAATTCCGAGAGAGAAAAAAATCATTTTTTTTTGATTGGTTTATATACACAACATTATAAATCTAATGTAAACTCGTAATAAAGGTTTGGCTTAATTACAACGAATTTTAAAAGGCAATAACTGGTCTTAATATTATCACATTATGGGAATCAAATCATAGAAAAATCAGAGCACAAAATCAAACGTGATCAACAAAATTGATTCTAATTAGTAAAAGAGATATTTATTTTATTTTCTTAAAAAAAGAAATTATTATTATTGATTCTATTATTTATTTAGCCGAACGAAATTGGGTGTTGACAATCATGATCAAGCACTTTATTATTAAAATAAAAATCAATTAAATAACACATAAATGGCATACATAAAACTTGAACCCTAGTCCTCTCAACATAATCAAGTCCTCTCAACCACTTAAGCTAATACTATTCCATGTCACAACAATTAACATTTAATGTCATAAAGGCTCACACCACCCGCATTTATTTATTAATTATTTATTTAATTAATTACATTTTGTGGGTCTTACAATGACTCGACTCACCAGAAGACGAGCTATCATGTTTGAATGCTTTCGCTCAACATGTTTGGATGCTCATTGTTGATCGCATTCTACTTGGCTTCAGAATTGGATGCACCAATCAAGTTATAAACATACATATTTATTATACTCTCTTTTGAAAAAAAAAAAACATTCCTTATATTTCGTACTATGGTACATAAAATGCTAACGCAATAAAGTTGTGTGGACATTCTCTGCCAATCTATATGTCTGAGGTTGCTCCCTACAAGTACTGAGGAACACTTAATATGATGTTCCAATTCACAATCACTATTGGTATCTTTGTTGCCAATGTTTTTAACTACATTTTTGCCAAAATGGAGAATGGGAAAGGATAACGCTATAGCTTGGGTTGTGCAAAAGTTCTTGCTGTCATGATCATGTTTGGTGCAATCATTCTTCCATATTTACCAAGATCCTTAATTGAACGTGGTCTTGATGAGAAGGCCAAGAAGGAACTTATCAAAATTCGAGGAACCACGAACATTGATAAAGAGTTTAAGGATCTTATGGCAGCGAGTGAATCCTCCAAAGCAGTGAAACACCCTTGGGTCTTTTTGTTGAAGAGACAATATAGACCTCAACTCACATTTGCTATAGCCATTTCCTTCTTCCAACAACTCACTGGCATGAACGTGATAATGTTTTATGCTCCTATTTTGTTTAAAACCATTGGTTTTGGAGCCATTGCTTCTCTCATGTCGGCCATGATCATCGGCGCTTGCAACGCAGTTTCCGCTCTAGCCTCCATATTCACTATTGACAAGTTCGGGAGACGTACCATTTTCTTAGAAGGAGGGGCACAAATGCTTATCTATCACGTAACAGTTTTTTTCGACATAGTCTTTGTGAAAATCTTCAAACTCTTTTTATTGATATATTATAATTAATATTGTATTTTTGTTGACATAATCTTTTTGAAAACCCATTTTAATAGATTAAAAGAGACACACTAAGACTAACAAGACATTTAACCTATGTCATATAGCCTATGAACATGATATAACATCAAAACATTACATTTAACAAATTAATTCCAGATTTAACACACTAAAAACTTAATCTTCAAGTGGATCCTCATCAATCTTCATCAACCACATGTGATCTTCATGCACTTGGCTTTACCAATTCTTTGCTTCAAGCTTGCTTATGCCAACATTCTCCCCTTGAATTGATGAAGCCAACATCTTCGAGTTGAATTGATGAGCTAAGATCCATAGAGTAACCTGAAAAGGTTTTTGCATACAAGATACCAAAATACCAAACATACATCCAAGCAAAAGTACACAAGCATACATACATATCCCATATGCATATGCTCCCCCTATCACTAATAATGTGATTTAACTTCAGATTTTAGATGAAGTTTGTAGTATTACATTGTTCCAATAGTTGTTCTAGCAGATTTATTTCAAGTTTTCCAATTAAGCTCAAATTTACTCATTTTTCTCTCCCTTTGGATTCATCAAATGTAAGTAAATGCATAGATCAATTTGGAAAGATGAAAATTTTCATTAAAGCATTAACATCATGAGACTGACTTAAATGTCTCATGCTTGAGTTGCTTCACTTGCAACCCTAGGAAGTAGGTTAACTCACCCATCATAGACATCTCAAATTCTTCCTGCATAGTTGCAACAAACTCTTGACACATGGAGTTATTATTTGATCCAAAGATTATATCATATGCATATACTTGAACAAGTATTACATCACTTGCATTCTTTCTAAAGGAAAATGTTTTATCAACCGCACCTTTAGCATATCCTTTAGATGAAAGAAAATTGTTTAACCTCTTATACCACTGCCATGGTGCTTGTTTCAAACCATATAAAAGCCTTTTTCAATTTGAAAACATGATTAGGATATAGTTGATCTTCAAAGCCATGGGGTTGTGATACATACACTTCTTCATTCAAGAAACCATTCAAGAATGCACTTTTCACATCCATTTGAGAAAGTTTGAAATTACACATGCATGCATATGCTAAACATAACCTCACAGCTTCTAGCCTAGCTATAGGTGCATATGTTTCATCAAAATCAATACCTTCCTCTTGATTATAACCTTTAGCAACTAGCCTAACCTTATTCCTAACAATGTTACCATTTTCATCCATTTTATTCCTAAACACTCATTTAGTACCTATCACATTCATTGCATCAGTTTTAGTAACAAGAAACCACACATCATTTCTAGTGAATTGATTAAGCTCATCTTGCATAGCAACAACCCAATTACTATCACATCATGTATCATTCACGTTCTTAGGTTCAATTTGAGAAACAAATGCAACATGTTCAAAGAATACAAGCTTGCGTCTAGTGGATACTCCCTGTTTTATATCACCAATTATGTTGTCCTTTGATAATCCCTTGGGTTCAATCCACTCCTTGGGTAAGTTATTGTCTACAGCTTTTTCAGCCAACTAAATTTCCTTTTCAGTTGGATGATTTCGTACAGCAAATTCTAGTTCTGCAGTAGTTTGCTTTTCCTGCAATATATCTTCATCATCTGCAATCTTAGTCCTTTGATCTTGTTGCAATGGGTAAGTTTCATCAAATACAACATGCACAAATTCTTCAACAATCATTAATATTTTGTTGTAAACCTTATATGCATGGATATTTATAGCATAGCTTAGAAAGATGCTTTCATCCACTTTTTAGTCAAATTTGCCAAGTTACTCTTTTCCATTATTTAAGATAAAACACTTCCAACCAAATACTTTTAGGTGATTTAGAGCATGCCTTCTACTTTTGAATAGCTCATAAGGTGTTTTCTTCAAAATTGGCCTTATCAACATATGGTTTAAAACATATGAAGTTGTGTTGACTACATCAGTTCAAAAGTACTTAGGCAATGAGGTTTCATTAAGCATGGTTCTAGCTAGTTCCTCAACTGATTTGTTCTTTCTCTCAACAACTCCATTTTGTTGTGGAGTTCTAGGAGCTGAAAAGTTATGCTTAATACCATGTTTTTTCACAAAAGTGCTCAAACTTTTCATTTTGAAACTCTCCACCATGATCACTCCTTAGAGAGACTAATTTAGAAACTTTTTTATTTTATAAAACCTTGGCAAGTTTCTTAAAAGCATAAAAGGTTTCATTCTTGGCAGCTAGAAATAAAGTCCTTGTAAATCTAGATAAATCATTAACAATAACCAATGCATAATAGTTACCACCAAGACTCATAGTTCTAGAAGGACCAAATAGATCCATGTGAAGCAATTCCAAGGGTCTTTCAATTGAAATACAGTTTTTGGGTTTCAAGGAAACCTTAGTTTTCTTTCCCCTTTGGCATGCTTCACATATCTTATCCTTCTCAAACTTAAGTTTGGTAGCCCTTCAACCAATAGTTTTCTATTTAGCTGATTCAAATGATGCATATGTATGTGACAAAGCCTCCTATGCCATAACCAAGTATCATCCTCTTTTGTGAGCAAACAATGAATGCTAAATGATGCATAATACAAATTAAGCAAGTATATATTGTTGACTCTATTTTCTACCAACACAATACTACAACATGCATCATATATAAGGCAATGGTTTGGTTCAAATACAACTTTAAAACCTTTGTCACATAATTGGCTTATACTTATCAGATTGTGCTTTAGCCCTTCAACTAGAAGCACGTTGTGGATGTTGAATGGGGCTCTATTACTTATGACACCACTTCCAAGTATCTTTCATTTGTTATTGTCACCATAAGTCACAAAGCCTTCTTACTTTAGTTCCAACTTTGCAAACTTGGACTTATCACCCGTCATATGCCTCGAACAACCACTATCTAGGTACCATAGATCTTTCTTTTCCTGTTTTATGACTTGTAAAACAACATAGCATTACATGACACCCTTTGATAGTTTGGGTCCAACATGGTTATGCCTTTCTAGATCCTTTTGGGATCCATTTCATAAATTCCTTAGGCACATCATATTTTCTAGCATAGCAATTCTTAAGAACATGACCTTTCTTCATACAATAGTTCCAAGAAATGCATGGCATAGCATTTGGCTCACTCTTGGAAAATAAAGTAGAGAACTTCTTGGCTTTCTTTTCATGGATAGGTGTATAACCAAGTCTAGCCTTCCCAAAAACAGAATTTTAAGAGCCAAGAACAACTTCCAGGTCTGCTTTTCCTCTTGTGAACATTGAACAAGTTTCCAAGATGTTTCACTTGATTTTTCAAGGTAGTGCAGTTTTCACAAGGTTTTATAACCAACTGTTTTTCAGAACAATCAACTGAATTATTGTAAATCATTTCTAAATGTTTGAAATTAGTTCCTAAGTCAATTGTTTCTAATTCTAGTTGGCTAACTCTATTTTCGAGCCAACTATTTAATCCTTATAGATGATTGTTCATGACATCAATTTTGTTAGCCTCACTATGTAATTCTTCAAAGTCATGCAACAATTGGTAATAGTCATTTTTATCTTTAGATGACAAGGAACTTACTTGGCTTGATGAGGATGATTCATATCCGTCCATGAGACATAGATTTGCTTCCTCACTTCCTTCTTGAGATGAAGTACTTGTTGAATCATCATTGTCTTCTCAAGCTATATAGGCTCATCTTTCCTTGGCCTTTTTCTCCTTTTTCCAATCACCAACCTTCTCATTCTCTTTGTTAACATTTGGACATTCAATTTTGATATGTCCTTTGATGAAGGATTATCTTGTTTCCTTTTAGATTTAAGGTTATGGTGAAGTTGTTTAAGAAAGCTTTTTAAAAATTCCCACTAGACATTAAGATAGCAAACTATTTAGATGTGAAGGTTCATTTCTCAAGCTCATGAAAGGAAGAAGGGAGTTAGATTCAAGTTTAAAACACACACGAAACTAACCACACTTAAGAGAGCAAAATGAAAGGAGAAACAAATAAAATGGAAAGCATAGAAGATGGGAAATGGGTAAAGCACACCACTCATAGGGGGGATCTAAGCCAACCAAACCATAGAGATGAGTGATGGTGTCGCCACTTGCAAGCAAGATAAGGCAAAGGTGAGTTCACTTCAAGGAAGGAGAGCTCACGGAAAAAGGTGGTTGAAACACAAGGTTTATAATATCAAATGATAAACCCTTTTACAAGACAAGGAGCTCCCTTTAAATAGAAGTTCATAGGGGTCCTTTAGCAAATACATAAACATGAAAAGGATTAACTAGCAAACCCTAATATCCTAAGCTAGAGCAACTCTTGACCAAAAGGAGGGAATGTGGTTGGTGGATGTATTTCTAATAGGATTCTAGGCCAAAGGAGGAAGGAGACCAAGTAGCCTTCTAAGGAATAAACCAAAAAGGCAAAAGGAGACAAGGTACATGTCTACTTTTGCTTTTACTTTATGCTTTTTGCTTTCCTCTCTCTTCCACATTATCCATATGCTCCAATCACCATGTGCCACCTAGCATGCTCTACTTTCTCTTAATTACCTACAAAACAAGACAAACAAAGATTAGCATGTTGGTTTAAGTTAAGCTAATCTTGGTCAAAGGTCAACTTTAGGTCAAAGTCAACAAGTCAACAAAAATAAGTCAACTAGAAACCAACTTAGGGAATTCAAACTAAAGTAATGCAAAACAAAGATAAAGGTGATGGAATAGAAGACTCCCCTCTAGACATGCTTCTAGTGATCCTTCTTGAGGGAGATTCTATGGAGGTGTCATGGTTGGTCAAGCCTTCATCATCCTCCCCTTCTTGGAGAGAATTCGACCACAAATTCTTAAACCCTACATTAAAAGGAGAAAGATCACAAACATTGAATGAGTTACTTATATTGTAGTTTGGGGGTAAGTCTAACTCATAAGCATTGTTGTTAATCCTTCTAATGACTTGAAAGGGGCCATCCCCTCTAGGGAGAAGTTTAGACTTCCTTTGAGTAGGGAATCTCTCCTTTCTCAAGTGAAGCCATACCCAATCTCCCTTTTGGAAGATGACTTGCTTTCTTCCCTTATTACCATCCTCTTGTTGTTTCTTAACTCTCCTCTCAATGGTTTCCTTGACTTGCGAATGCAAATCTTGGATGTACTTGGCTTTGGCCTCACCATCTTGGCAAGTCCATGCCTCATGAGTGGGTAGGGAAAGGAGGTCTAAAGGAGTTAGGGATTGAAATGGGACATCTTAGAGAACCTATCCACAATCACAAAAATTGAATCCCTACCTTTTTTTGTCCTTGGGAAACCGAAGATAAAATCCATAGAAATGTCAACCCAAGGCTTGGAAGGGATGGGCAAGGGGGTATAAAGGCCATGGGGTTGGACTTTAGACTTGGCTTCCATGCATGCTATGCAACTCTTGTAATGCTTATCTACATGCTTCCTCATGTGAGGCCAATAGAAATGTTCCTTTAAGACTTCCAAAGTCTTGTTTGGCCCAAAATGCCCCATCAAACCTCCCTCATGCGCCTCTTTAATGAGTGATGCTCTTAAAGAACCTTGGGGAATGCAAAGTCTCTTACCCTTGAAAAGATATTGATTGAGAAGGTAAAATTCTATGTAAGCCCCTTGGTGGCATTCACTAAGAATGGGGGAGAAATCAACATCCTTTGGATACAACTCCTTAATATGATTAAAACTAAGAAATTTAGTTTCAAGAATGGAAAGGAGGGAATGCTTTCTTGAAAGCGCATCCGCCACAATGTTAGACTTTCCTTGCTTATGTTTGATCACATATGGGAATTGCTCTAAGAACTCTACCCACCTAGCATGTCTCTTGTTTAACTTGCCTTGGCTTTTCAAAAATTTAAGTGACTCATGGTCACTATGTATCACAAACTCCTTTGAAAGAAGATAGTGTTGCCAAGTTTGCAAAGTCCTCACAAGAGCATAAAGCTCTTTGCCATAGGTGGAGTAGTTAATGTGACTCCCTTTGAGTTTCTCACTAAAATAGGCTATGGGGTATCCCTCTTGGAGAAGCATGTCCCTAATACCCACATTCGATACATCACACTCAATCTCAAAGGTTTTGGAGAAGTTAGGGATGCTAAGAGTGGTGCATTGATCAATTTTTGTTTTAAAGTTTCAAAACCCTTTTCTTGATCTTTGCCCCACTTATAGACCACACCTTTCTTGACCAATTCATTTAGAGGGGCGGCTATGGTGCTTAAGTTTGGCACAAATCTCCTATAAAAACTAGCCAACCCATGGAAGGACCTAAGCTCACTCACATTCTTTGGGGGAGGCCAATCCTTAATGGCCATCACCTTTTCTTGGTCCACATGGACCCCATGTTGATTTATTTTGAAACCTAGGAACATCACATGATCCATCCCAAACACACATTTTTTCATGTTAGCATACAAAGATGCCTTCCTTAAGGTCTCTAACACACTCCTCAAATGATGCAAGTGGTCATCTTGAGACATACTATAAATGACAATGTCATCAAAGTACACAACAACAAACTTCCCTAAGAACATGATGCATTAGTCTCATGAATGTACTAGGTGCATTGGTCAAGCCAAAAGGCATGGCTAACCACTCATATAATCCAAACTTAGTCTTGAAAGAGGTTTTCCATTCATCACCTTCTTTAGTTCTAATTTGATTGTACCCACTCTTCAAGTCTATTTTGGAAAATATGGTTGCACCATGTAACTCATCAATTAAATCATCTAACCTAGGAATGGGATGCCTATACTTGATGGTTATGTTGTTGATAGCCCACAATCTATGCACATTCTCCATGTTCCATCCTTTTTGGGGACAAGAATCACGGGCATTGCACAAGGACTCATGCTATGTTGCACCTACACCTTTTCTAACAACTCATTCACTTGATTTTGGATTTCCTTAACCTCCTCAAGACTAGTCCTATAGGCTGGCCTATTAGGCAAAGATGGGCCTTGTATAAATTCAATTTGGTGTTCTATACCTCTTAGGGGTGGGAGACTGATGAGTGCATATTTTTGCCCTCATTTAATGTTTAATTTTGGGTATTTAATTGAATTTGTGAGCTTAAAGATTTATTTAATTGGAATTTCCTATAATTGGGTTTATTGAGCATGAGATACAAAAACATGTTAAAATTAGCATTTTAGTTGCATAAATATTCTTTGGATATTTTCAGGTGTGTTAGTGCAGCTGCAGCTAAGTTGGGCTCATGGAGGTGTGGGAATAAATTGCTTAAAGCTTCATGACACCTTAAAGATAAATCCAAGAATAAGAAATTATCAAAATCACAAAAATCCAAGCCAAACATTGCATGATGACGGCAAGAAAAGCATGAAAAAGTGAAGAAGTTTGGCTAAACCAAGAAGAGAGTAACAAAAAAAAATTGGATCTTGTGGTTTTCTTTATCTTTATGATAGAAAATAATTTGGGCAAAATATATCTTTAGATATTTTATTTGATATTTTTAAGTAATTATCTTATTTAATTATATCATAAAATATTAAAAGATAATAACTACCAAATCTTTTTAAATATGAGAAGATCTTCTTGAATCTTTTTAGATCCATAACAAAAAAATATATCTTGAAGATATTGGATTATTTAGAAGATAATTTAAGGAGATTGCAAAGGGTTGATTTGGAAAATTAATATAAATATTAATTGGTGATAATTTATCATATATCTTTAAGTAATTTATTTATTTAATTATATTAGATATTGATATTATCAACCAGCTATATTTGTCAAATAGTATATATCTCTCAAAATATTTTTAAATATTTATCTCTATCTTTATTTTAAAAGACATTTGAGAGATTTTAGCAACAAACAAAAGCCCAGTCCAAGTCCTATAGAAAGAGACCAAGGGAGAAGCAGAAAAAGGCAAGCTCGGGACTTCGGAGTTCAGGAACCCTTTAGGGGGGGCCTAATTTTGTTTCCTTTCTCTCTCTATTCTTCTTCTATTTTTATTTTGTGTTTCATGGAGTGCTAAACTTCTTGGGTTGATTCCATTGTAATTTCATTATGGATTCCGAGGTTAGAATGAAATAACTTCTTTGTTCTTTTTATTATTGTTGAGGTTTTAATTCATCTATGTCTTTTATCTTTGAATCACGTAAAAAGTAATGATTTTAAATTTATATGCATGTTGATCATATAAGTTCAAGGGTTTTTAAATTGAATTGAGACTTTACTTTGATTTTATTTAGAAACTTTCATGTGATTGAATGAGTTTTTACCAATAATTGAGACTTTACTTTGATTAAAGGTATCTACTCTAATGAAAACTAATCGAGACTTTACTTTGATTAATTAAGCTTTTTATTTGGTGAGGAGATAAAAAAATAGACATGATTAGGCATAGTAAAATTTGATTGAGACTATACTTTGGTTGAATTTACTGCTGATAATCTAAAAGTTCTCATTTTTAATTGAGACTGTATTTTGGTTAAAAGTGAGAACACCAACAAATTAATTGAGACTTTACATTGATTAATTTGTAAATTTACAACAATAATTAATTGAGCAATAATCTTTAGATAACCGATGATGAATCTATTTTGAAAAAGCAATAGAATCAATCTATTTTCTTTGCTATTGTTTTAATTTCTTTTTATCTTTTCTATTTCTTTCTTGTTTATGTTAATCCTCCCATATTTTTATTATTTTATTTGACTAACTGTTTTGTATATATTTTATAAGAACTAACTTGTTAAAAATTAATTTCGTGTTCGTTGGGAGACGACTTAGGGTTAACTTTACCCTTTCTATTTCCTTAACTACTATCTTAGCAATACTGAAGTTACTATAGTTTAGTAGTATTTATTTGATCGCTTCAACGACAATGTTATCAAATTTGGCGCTGTTGCCGAGGAACACAGTTAGAATTTTTATCATTTATTTCTTTTTTTTATTCTTTTTTTTCTTTTGATGTTTTTTATCACTAACATTTTTTTTATCTAATTTTTTTTTTCTAAAATTTATTTTATTTTCTTTAGTTATTTTAATTTTTTTATTTACTTTCTTTTTTTTAAGCATAATTTTTGTTTGAGGAATTTTGTTGGGAAATTTGTGAAACTAGTTGGGGAACACTTTGGCTAAGGAAAGACAAGGTACTTAAGTTGTCCATTGAGACGCACCTCTCTTTCTTGGAAGTCTACTCAACAAGTTTCAACTTATTTCTTTTCAGAAAACCTCTTTCAAAAATGAAAAAATAATTTTTCATATGAAAATAATCAACAGTGTGATTTTCAAGTGAACTATAATTATTATCCACAACAACCACATAATTCATATGATTATCAGCAGCAAATTGTCACACCTACTTCTGCACCTGATTTAAGTAGGTTAACTATACGTCAACTAAATGATCTATATCCTAGATAATCTTTTTTGGAATATGAGCAACAATCCTACCATGAGCAACAACCATATTCTGTGTGTCCACTCCAGCCATTATATGTTCGCTTTGGTTCTCACCAACAACAACATGCACCATCACAACAAGTTGCAGCAATCAATGGACCATCCTATAAGGAAGTTGTGTTATAAATGGATGGACTGAGAGAGAAATTAGACACCACAGATAAAAGGTTGCGAGCTGATCAACAATGCAAAGATATTGAGCAAAAATGGTATGGAAATGATAAAGTATTGTATGACATGATAGAGGATGCAAGTAACAACAACTTTGTAGAATTAATTTGTACTGTTAATACCACCCTCCAATGTCATCCGAGATTTGATGAAACCCCAGAATTTAGAGCACTTCGTCATGACATAGAAGATATGCTTCTAAAGTTGGCCATTAGAGCTTAACAAATATAAAAAGATTTAAGTCAGCTAATGAAAGATAAAGCTATGGAGGCCACCTTAGAAAAACTTATGAAGACGATAATTGAGCAAAGGGATGAAATGATAATGTTAAGGAGCATGAATCAAAGGATGGAACAATTGAGCATTGATGTGAATGAGTACACGATTCAAATGTTAGATCAACCAACACCAAAATCACATCACACTGATATATCTACTAATAGATATAATGATGCGTATAGTAATATGTCTATTGATGGACATATCAATTTTGCTAAAGATGTTGCTGGTGAAGAAATTGAAGATTCTCACACATACACATCTAATGATGGATATGTTGATGATGCTCAATGTGAATAGAAAGTTTTATTTATTGATGATGATATGAGTGTAGATGATCTTTTTGAGGAGCAAAGTTGTGAGAACAATACAATGGAGGAACCAAGTGCAGTTGAGGAGCCAATGATATTCGAATATGCAGCTGAAGCATAAACTATTGCAACTAACTTGGTTAATGATGAAGCAAGAAATTCATCTACTTCAAGTGCAGATTTTTGCTCACAACATGAGATTACAAGGATTACTAATGATTTGTTTAACCATCTAAATGCACCTGATGATGCTCAAATTGAGTTGAAGCCACACACTCCACACATCGAGTTTGTTGATGTGAATGATGAAAATATATTTTCAGTGGTGATTTTTGTTGGCTTGGCTGCGGAGAAAGAAGATAGGTTGCTGCAACAGGTAAAAAGCTTAGATTCAAATTCTTTTGAAAACACTGTTGATCAAAAATTAAAAATGCATGCATTTTTGTTTTTTGTTTCTGTTTTTAATTTTAAAAATATTAAAAAAAATTCAAAAATATGTGTTTTTGTTTTCTTTAATAAAATTCTACAAGAAGACTTGTACTTTATAAAATTAAAGAAAATAAATTTTGACATATGGCCAGATTGAGCCAGAAGTCATAAATTTTTCGTCTTCTCCCCAAAATAAGTCCATCAAGGACAATTTTTGAAATAAGTGTGGGGGAGACAAACTGTAGATATGATTTTTTTTCTATTTTTTTAGTCATTTAAAGAAAAAAGAAAATTGTGACTTTTTACTAAGTGAAATTTTAAACAATATGTCTCTTAAGAAATCCACCAAAAATATTTCTCTACTTTCAATAAAACATATTGACATTGGATTTTTAGGATTCGATTCAGTAATTGGGATGATCATAATTTTGGAAAAATAAAAGTCGTGTTAATATGAGTGGATTGTTTTTATGATTGCTAAATGAGTTGATTTGAGAATTTCTTGATTAAATCTTTTGTGAAAGAATTTGACCTTGTGAGTCTTGAGCCTTAATGCAAAGGATGGACCGCCATGTGCCATTCCTATTTTTTCTTGAGTGACTTGCTCATGTTTGTTTATACTCAAATATTTAGCTTGATTCTTTTGTTTTGCAACTTAGGTGAATATGCATGATTTGATATGACTGAGGCATTTCTTGTTTTTAGCTACTTGGCCAAATAAGCCCACCTTGATATTAATCCATTGGTAGCCCCTTTGAGCTTTAAACCTCCTTTTTCTTGTTTTAAACCCATTGTAAACCCTTAAAAAGAAAATGACCATGTTATTCCTTATCTTAGGAAGAAAGAATGGAGCTAGTGGATTATGATAGGATTGGTTGAGGAATAAAGTGTGTGGGTGAGTACCTCACCCACAAATTAATAAAAATGGCAAAAGGAAAAATTGTTGATGAAAAAGTGTTGAAATAAAAAAAAAATAATTGCTTTCTAAAAAATGAGAGAGCAAGAAAGCAATCAATGAAAAAGAGTTGTTTTTGAAATTATGCTCCATTATTCTTCCAACATTACTATTTCAAAAACCCAAAAATTCTAAAATTTTTCCTACCTTTGCCTTGGCCCCATCATAACATGTGAAAAGTCCTCATGATCTTTGAATGCATATTTTCTAAAAGTTTGTGAATATTAGAGTCTTGTTAAGTATTAGGAGTGTTTACTTGCATGGGTATTTTGAGTGAAAACACAAGCCAAAAAACTTGAGCAAATTTTGGTGAGAAAATACACATTTAACTTGAGTGCTTTCTTTCATAATTGATTGTCTTGTGAATTCAAAAGATTAACTCATGTGTGAAAAATAGAATCTTTTCGTTTGTTTATGCATGGTAACTTCATTTCTAGAATATTGATTGGTCTCAAGTAAGATTCATTCCTTTGACCCATTGTTAATGTGAAATAAAATACCTTAGAACAGGTTTTGAAATTGCTCAATTGTGCCCAGGAGTGCAAAAGGATAAGTGTGTGGTTATGATGAGTACATATTTTTGCCCTCATTTAATTTTTAATTTTGGGTATTTAATTGAATTTGTGAGCTTAAAGATTTATTTAATTGGGATTTCCTATAATTGGGTTTATTGAGCATGAGATACAAAAACATGTTAAAATTGGCTTTTTAGTTGCATAAATATTCTTTGGATATTTTGAGGTGTGTTAGTGCAGCTGCAGCTAAGTTGAGCTCATGGAGGTGTCGAAATAAGAAATTATCAAAATCACAAAAATCCAAGCCAAGCATTGCATGAAGACGGCAAGAAAAGCATGAAAAAGTGAAGAAGTTTGGCTAAACCAAGAAGAGAGCAACAAAAAAAATTGGATCTTGTGGTTTTCTTTATCTTTATGATAGAAAATAATTTGGGCAAAATATATCTTTAGATATTTTATTTGATATTTTTAAATAATTATCTTACTTAATTATATCATAAAATATTAAAAGATAATAACTACCAAATCTTTTTAAATATGAGAAGATCTTCTTGAATCTTTTTAGATCCACAACAAACAAATATATCTTGAAGATATTGGATTATTTAGAAGATAATTTAAGGAGATTGCAAAGGGTTGATTTGGAAAATTAATACAAATATTAATTGGTGATAATTTATCATATATCTTTAAGTAATTAATTAATTTAATTATATTAGATATTGATATTATCAACCAACTATATTTGTCAAATAGTCTATATCTCTCAAAATATTTTTAAATATTTATCTTTATCTTTATTTTAAAAGATATTTGAGAGATTTTAGCAACAAAAAAAAGCCTAGTCCAAGTCTTATATACAGAGACCAAGGGAGAAGTAGAAAAAGGCAAGCTCGGGACTTCAGAGTTCAGGAACCCTTTAAGGGGGGCCTAATTTCGTTTCCTTTCTCTCTCTATTCTTCTTCTATTTTTATTTTGTGTTTCATGGAATGTTAAACTTATTGGGTTGATTCCATTGTAATTTCATTATGGATTATAAGGTTAGAATGAAATAACTTCTTTGTTCTTTTTATTATTGTTGAGGTTTTAATTCATATATGTCTTTTATCTTTGAATCGCGTAAAAATTAATGATTTTAAATTTATATGCATGTTAATCATATGAGTTCAAGGGTTTTTAAGTTGAATTGAGACTTTACTTTGATTTTATTTAGAAACTTTCATGTGATTGAATAAGTTTTTACCAATAATTGAGACTTTACTTTGGTTAAAGGTATCTACTCTAACAAAAATTAATCGAGACTTTACTTTGATTAATTAAGCTTTTTATTTGGTGAGGAGATAAAAGAATAGACATGATTAGGCATAGTAAAATTTGATTGAGACTGTACTTTGATTGAATTTACTGTGGATCATCTAAAAGTTCTCATTGTTAATTGAGACTGTACTTTGGTTAAAAGTGACAACGCCAACAAATTAATTGAGACTTTACATTGATTAATTTGTAAATCTACAACAATAATTATTTGAGCAATAATCTTTAGATAACTGATGATGAATCTATTTTGAAAAAGCAATGGAATCAATCTATTTTGTTTGCTAATGTTTTTATTTCTTTTTATCTTTTCTATTTCTTTCTTGTTTATTTTAATCCTCCCATATTTTTATTATTTTATTTGACTAACTATTTTGTATAGATTTTATAAGAACTAACTTGTTAAAAATCAATTCTGTGTTCGTTGGGAGACGACTTAGGGTTAACTTTACCCTTTCTATTTCCTTAACTACTATCTTAGCAATACTGAAGTTGCTATAGTTTAGTAGTATTTATTTGATCGCGTAAACAACAACGCTATCAGAGACCCTTTGGAGGTTCTTGAAAAACATCTTTGAACTCATCTAAGACTAATGACAAGTCTTGGGGACATCTAGAGTGGGGGTTTTAGAAAGAGGGGGAAGATTCACTAGGTAAGCTGGGAAGATAGGTTTTTGGGCAAGCATTACCTTTTTCACCCCTTTGAGGGAGATCATGCTCTTCTTGGACTCATTGACATGCGCTTGCGCCTTCTTTTGTGTCTTCTCTTCTTTTCTTTTCTTTAAAATTTGAATTTGGTCCTCATTGACTTCTCTTGGTGATAGAGGTAGTAATGTAATATTTTTGCCTTGGAAGCTAAAGGAAAACTTGTTGGCATGGCCATCATGAAAAGCTTTTCTATCAAATTGCCATGGCCTTCCTTGTAAAGTATGAGTTGCTTCCTAACTAAGCCAAGATAGCTTATAGGGCTTGGCATGAGGGATGGTTTTCAAGCCAAGCTTGTCCACAACCCTTGTGCTAGCCACATTGACACAACTTCCACTATCAATTATGAGGGAGCAAGTTTTGTTGTTGATTTGGCACCTTGAGTGAAAAATATTTTTTCTTTGGTTTTCAAATTCTTTAGGCACTTGGCCTAGCATGCGTCTAACCACCAACAAACCTCCTTCATTGGGTTTGATTTCATCCTCACTTGAAGATTGGGAAGAAGTGTGGGAGGAAGAACTTTTTGGGGAGGGGGGAGAAGAATGTTCACTTTCAACCTCTCCTTTTGGGTTCAAGATCATGTTCCTTTTTGTTGGGCAATTTGAAACAATATGACCATATCCCAAACACTTAAAACATTTTATGGAACTAGTTCTTGAACCTTGGGAAGAGTTTGCACTTTCATGGGAATTTCTAGACGCATTTGACCTAGGTGGGTGGTCTTTGGAAGAAGGTTTCTCATCTTTTCTTTCTTTTCCTTTCCAAGTCCTAGAGTAGTAGTCATTGTTGTAACATCCCGGTCGGATATTACTAATTTAAGTAATAAAAATTAAGAAATATGATGAAAACATCATTTATTATACTTCGCTTCCCAAAAACGCGGGAAATTTTAAAACGTTTATTAATCGAATGTTATCCAAAAATCCATAATTTATGAAACTCCAATACAGTATCCAA
>Ga0214544_1004841_pt1 | contig 26628 bp, 31 predicted proteins | sample CNSS3metaG_FD_160074 | JGI IMG/M metagenome (GOLD analysis project Ga0214544, IMG submission 160074) | Root nodule microbial communities from cowpea collected in UCLA plant growth center, Los Angeles, California, USA - CNSS3 | ecosystem: Host-associated > Plants > Roots > Nodule | place: USA... | reverse complement strand
GTGATATATATACACACATATTTTATATATTTTTTTATGTTATATATATATATATATATATATATATATATATATATATATATATATATATATGCTTCTTCCATTCATTGCTAGTATCCTTGTTTATGTACTTAAAACTTGCTTTGTTTTAACCATTCATTGCATGATATTTGGGTCATTAGCTATTGGAAAATATTTCTTGAAACCTAGAATTGGAACAAGATACCTAATGGAACTTGTATCTAGGAATGGAACTTGACACATTAGCTGTCTTAAACCCTAATTTGTAAAGCAGGTTTGTAAAGCTGGCTTAAAATCCTAATGATGATGGTAAAGGTCGTGAAAGACGCACTTTGGAAGATTATGCAACGTTCACTGGCCATATTAGCTTCAACAGTATTGCTAGGCCAACCGTCAATGCCACCAACATGGAGATGAAGCCAAATCTTATTCATCTGGTGTAGAGTAATTAGTTGAACGACCTGTCTCATGAGAATCCTTACACTCATCTAACCACATTCTTAGAGATATGCAATACTGTGAAGATCCATCAAGTTCCTGATGAAGCCATATGCCTGAGTCTCTTTCCGTTCTCACTAGCAGGACCCGCGAAAGCCTGGCTGAATTCCTTTCTTGAAAATAGCCTCACTAACTGGGATGATGTGGTTGCAAAGTTCTTGAGCAAATATTTTCTCCAATCCAAGGTTAATAAGGGAAAACAGGAAATCTTGGCATTTCAACAAGATATGAACGAGTCCTTAGGCCAAACTTGGGATAGATTCAAAGGACTGCTGAGAAAAACTTCCATTCATGGGTTTGATCAACCTACACAGCTTACTCTTTTCTTAGCAGGCCTTAAATCCCAGTCAAAGCTGATGTTGGATGTCTTTGTCGGTGGGAGTATCAAGTGGAAGACGCCAGAGGAAACGTATGAGTTAATAGCGAATATGGCAGCCAATGATAATGAAGCTTATACTGAGAGAGCCCATTCTCAAAAGAAGGGTATTCTAGAGCTTCAATCTCAAGATGCTATATTAGCTCAAAACAAGATTATGACTCAGTAGCTGGAGACCCTCATGAAGAAATTGTCACAACTTCCTCAAGAGCTTTAAGATGCCTCTATAGCTCAACTCCAACAAGTGCAAAGTTGTGAGTTATGTGGAGGAAACCATACCAATGGTCAATGTGCTATACAAAACACATCTCAAAAGGAAGTTAGTTATATGGGCAATCAAGATCGACCAGGGAACTATAATCAAGGATGGAGACCTCACCAAAACATGGGCCAAGCAGAACCTTCCAATAGGCCCCCACATCAACAAACTTACCAACATCCCTCTTTGTCTGATAGAACATCCAAGCTTGAAGACATGATGCAACAATTCATGCAAATGTCAATTCAGAATCAGAAGAACACCGATGCTTCAATTAAAAACTTGGAAGTGCAAGTGGGGCAATTGGCCAAGCAAGTGGCGAATCAACAAAGCAGTTCATTTTCCGCCAATACCGAAGCCAACCCCAATGAGCAATGCAAAGCGGTGGTCACAAGGAGTGGTAAGGAAGTGGGGTTGAATGCTAAAGGAAGTGATGAAGCCAAAGCCAAAGCCAAAGCCAAGCCAGTGATAGAGGAAAAGACAAAGATGAGGAAGAGATAGATGAAGAAATTGTTGTAGAAGAGGAAGAGAATAAAAGTGAAAATAGAGAAAATAAGAAAAAGAAAGATGTACCAATAAAACCACCACTATTGAAAACTCTCCCATATCCTCTCAAGCCTTCAAAGAAAAGACAAAGAAAGGCAATTTGCAAGGTTTCTAGACATTTTCAAAAGGCTGTAAATCAATATTCCCTTCTCAGAAGCCTTGGAGCAAATGCCGACCTATGCAAAGTTTATGAAGGAAATCCTCACGAAGAAGAGAAGATTTATTGAAGAGGAAACCATAGAGCTAGAGGCTAGATGTAGTGCTATCATTCAGAAGATGTTGCCTCCAAAATTTAAGGATCTTGGCAGTTTTACAGTTCTAGTCACAATTGGGAGCCTAGCTATAGGGAAGGCCTTACTTGATTTGGGGGCTAGCATAAACTTGATGTCTCTCTCTATGCTCAAGAAGATTGGGGAGTTAGAGATCAAACCCACCCGAATGACATTGGAACTGGTGGATAGGTCAATCAAATACCCTCACGGAGTAATGGAGGGCGTGCTTGTTAAAGTAGACAAATTCCTATCCTAGTGGACTTTGTTATAATGGAGATGGAGGAGGATGTTGAAGTTCCTCTCATATTGGGGAGGCCATTTATGAAGACTGCAAGAGTGTTAATTGATGTTGATGATGGCAAACTCACTATGAGAGTTCAAGATGAAGAAATGCACTTCAATGTCTTTGAAGCCATGTCTCACCCAAAGGATGTTGGAGGATGCTTCAGAGTTGATATGCTTGATGAAGTGTTCATGAGCTCCAAGAAAGATCTACACGCCTCATCGCCTCTAGAGAAAGCTCTAATTGATGCATTTGAGACTCTCAATGATGAGGAGGAGAAAGAGATAGATGAGTGTTTGGCCAATCTTGATGCTTTGAACGAAATCCCTCCTCATGAGGCAAAGATTGAAGATTTGAAGGGTGAAAATGAAGTCACAAAGCCAAAAGTGGAGTTGAAGATGTTGGCCCCACATTTGAAGTATGTCTTTCTTGAAGAGGGTAGCAACAAACCTGTGATCATCAGTATCTCCTTATCACCCTCAGAAGAAGAAAAGTTGATTGAGGTGTTAAAAGTCAACTCAAGAGCCATTGGTTGGTTTATATCTGATATGAAGGGAATCAGTCCCTCCTACTGCATGCATATAATCTTCATGGAGGAGGATTTCAAGCCAGTGGCACAACCTCATAGAAGGTTGAATTTTGTGATGAAGGAGGAGGTGAGAAAGGAGGTATTGAAACTCCTTGATGTTGGAATTATCTACCCAATTTCGGATAGTGCATGGGTGAGTCCAGTGCAAGTGGTTCCCAATAAAGGCGACATGACGGTGGTTCGTAATGACAAGAATGAGTTGATACCCACACGAATCGTGATCGGCTGAAGGATGTGCATAGACTACAGGAAGCTAAACAAGGCCACAAGGAATGATCACTTCCCTCTTCCTTTCATGGATCAAATGTTAGAGAGATTGGCGGGTCAAGCTTTCTATTGCTTTTTGGATGGCTATTCTGGTTATAACCAGATTGTGGTGGACCCTAAAGACCAAGAGAAGACAACCTTCATTTGCCCTTTTGGTATCTATGCCTACAAAAAGATGTCATTTGGGCTTTGCAATGCATCAACCACGTTTCAATTATGCATGTTGGCTATTTTTTCCGACCTTGTGGAGAAGTGCATAGAGGTCTTCATGGATGACTTCTCGGTGTTTGGAAGCTCATTTGATCTCTGTTTAGCAAATCTGGAAGTTGTGCTCAAGAGATGTGTTGAAACCAATCTCATTCTCAATTGGGAGAAATGTCAATTCATGGTGACTGAAGGGATTATCTTAGGCCACAAAATATCTTCCAAGGGCATTGAAGTGGACAAAGCAAAGGTGGATGTCATTGAGAAACTCCCACCACCAACAAATATGAAGGGAATCCGAAGCTTTCTTGGACATACGGGTTTCTATCGACGCTTCATCAAGGATTTCTCCAGGATAGCCAAGTCATTGAGCAACTTGCTCAATAAGGATACTTCCTTTAATTTTGATGCTGAATGTTTAAATGCTTTCAATCTTTTGAAAACCAACCTAGTCTCCACACCCATAATCGCTGCACCTAATTGGGAACTTGATTTTGAACTTATGTGTGATGCAAGTGATTATGCGGTTGGGGCCATTTTAGGGCAAAGAAAGAATAAGATTTTTCATTCCATACACTATGCTAGTAAAGTCCTTAATGAACACCAAGTGAATTATGCAACTTTTGAAAAGGAGTTACTAGCAATAGTGTATGCCTTAGAAAAGTTTTGTTCTTATCTTATCGGTTCTAAAGTTGTAGTTTACACTGACCATGCTGGAATCAAATACTTGCTCATTAAACCTGATTCTAAACCTACACTCATTAGGTGGATTTTGTTGTTGCAGGAATTTAATCTTGAGATTAAAGACAATAAGAGTTGTGAAAATCAAGTGGCAGACCATCTGTCAAGACTGGTGAATGAAGAAGTGATCACACTGGAGAAGGAAGTGTTAGAAACATTCCCTGATGAAAATTTGCTCCTAGTATGTAATAGACTGTGGTTTGTAGAAATGACAAACTTTAAGGTTGCTCAAGTTGTTCCTGAGGATATGAGTTGGCATCAGTAGCAGAAGCTGTTCAGGGAAGCAAAATACTATGTGTGGGATGATCCTCACCTTTTCAAGATTGAGGCAGACAATCTGTTGAGGAGATGTGTGTCAGAAGAGGAGGCAAGAAGTATCTTGTGGCACTGCCATAATTCACCCTATGGAGGACACTACAGTGGAGAAAGAACAACTGTAAAGGTTCTACAATCTGGGTTCTATTGGCCGAGCATTTTCAAGGATTCTCATGCATATATGTGAAACACTGTGACAAGTGCCAAAGAACAGGGAGTATCTCCAGAAGGAATGAAATGCCTTTGCAAAACATACTGGTGGTTGAAGTGTTCGAATGTTGGGGTATTGACTTCATTTGCCCCTTGCCTTCCTTATTTTCTAAGAAGTATATCTTGTTGGTTGTGGACTATGTCAGCAAATGGGTGGAAGTTGTTGCCACGCCCACAAATGATGCTAAGACAGTCATCAAGTTTCGTTAGAAGAACATATTCTCTAGATTCGGTGTCCCAAGAGTCTTGATAAGTGATGGAGGTTCTCACTTCTGCAACGCTCAGTTGAAAAAAGTCTTGGAGCATTACAATGTCAGACACAAAGTTGTCTCTCCCTACCATCCTCAATCAAATGGACAAGCAGAGGTGTCAAATAGAGAAATTAAGAGGATCATTGAGAAGACAACTTCTTTCTGAAGAAAGGATTGGTCTATCAAGTTAGACGATGCTCTGTGGGCCTACTGGACTGCATTCAAGACTCTAGTTGGGTTGACTCCATTCCAATTAGTATATGGGAAGGCTTCTCATCTTCCAATGGAGTTGGAGCGCAAGGCCTATTAGGCCATGAAGTTCTCAAATTTTGATCCATCCTTGTCAAGGGAGAAGAGAAAGTTACAACTTCATGAGTTGGGGGAGATGCGACTCAATGCCTATGAGTCCTCCAAGAGCTACAAAGGGAAAGTGAAGGCCTATCATGATAAGAAGTTGGTGAAAAGAGATTTCAAACCTGGTCAACAAGTGCTTTTGTTTAACTCAAGATTTAAATTATTTCCAGGGAAGTTGAAATCCAAGTAATCAGGCCCATTTACCATCAAAGAGGTCAAAGCTTATAGGGCAATTGAAATTGAAGACCCATCCTTACAAAGGAGTTGGGTAGTGAATAGCCAAAGGCTCAAGCCTTATTTGGGTGGTGAAGTTTTGAGGATGACCACTGTCAGGCACCTCAGTGAAGCCTAGCACCTTACCCGTCAGGCTCGTGACATTAAAAAAGCGCTTCCTAAGAGGCAACCCAGCGCTCTAAACTCATTTTGTTTCTACTCTTCATTTTTTTAATATAGCTTTGTGTTTTTATGCATGTGTGAAGTGTGTTAGTGTAGATTGTTGTGTTTGTTGAGATGTTGAACTTTGTGTTAAATTTGCATCTGTGAACCTGTGGTAGCATAACTTTGAGTGTTGTTAAGCATGTTTAGTTTTAGGATGGTGTTAGCATGTGCTAGTTGTAGTATTTTGAATTGAGTTCAGCCTTTGTGCATCATAGAATGTGGTAGTGTAAAATTGGTTGTTTGTGAGAATAGTAATAGCATAACTTGTGTAGTGAATCCATGTCTTAAGTTAAGTTGTGCATGTGATATGTGAGTTGAATGTTTTGCTTGAGTGTGAATGCTTGGTTTGAAGTTGAAAAAGCTTGAAAAAGATGTTTGCAAGAGTGAAAGGTTGGTGGGAGCATATTAGAGTCAAAACCAACCCAACCATAACCTAAAACCACAAAATTTCCACCACTGCAGCTTAATCGCCTGGCGGCGTCCTCACTCCCGCCTGGCGCCAACAGTGAATTCAGCCCTTGGGAGCAATCCACAGTCCAGCCGCTTGGCGGCTCCTTCGCACCCGCTTGGCACCACACCAGAAAAACTGTCCCAGTCTCACTTTGTTGATACGTCGCATGGCGGCTCGTGACCTAACGCTAGGTGGCAATGCTATGCAACACTAATTGGGCCATTTTAAATCTATTTTTTGCTGGTCCACTCTTTCCATCTCCTCAACCCCTACCCTAATTTTTCCCCAAATCAGAACCCTTTCTCACTCTCTAATTCCCAATTCCTTCCCCAATCTCAAATCCCTGACTTCAATTCCCAATCCTCTCCTAAACTCACAAACCCTAACCCTCAATTTCTTCCCATCTCGTGCTCTTCTCACTCTCACTCACAACAACCCCATTTTCGCCAGGCGTAGCTGCTCCCACCATGCAACCTTGCTCTCGCCATGCGTCACTCTTCACTAACCCACACCTCTTACATTCCACTCAAGTAATGTTGTCTTGTTCATTTCATTTTAGTACCTTCATGCTTTGGATTTGGTAGAACTACAATGTTAACACCTCTTTGTTATTATTGCTTAATACCTCTATCTTTGGGTTGTTGTGTTTTGTATGACTTTCGCTATGTTTCTGTGCTGCCATTGGATGTTTTCTCTGTTGTTTTGTGCCTCCACTTTTTCCAGAAAATTTCGCTGCCTTGTTGTTCCGCTTGGCAGTGGCCATTTTGGCCTGTTTTTCCGCTAGGAGGTGGCACCTCGCAACTGGTTCCAGACAGTTGGTGCTTGGCGGCACTTTTGAAGGGGCCAAGCGGTGGCCCCTGTTTTTGCTTCTTTTTCTCAATGTCATCTGGTTGCTTTTTGGGTTGGCAGGCCTTAGTGCTGCAATGGTTTTTTGCACCTGAATGACTTTATATTTTGTTGTTATAGCTTAGTCTTTATATGCAATTAACTATTTTTGATTGAATCTTTCATTCCAAAGCTAACTTTAAATTGCCTCTTTGCCTCTTTGATGGCATCCTCCTCCAACCCCCAAGAGGATCATGACCACCATTGGCAACCATGTAAAAGGGCAAAAATGCAAGGAGAGAATTTACTCTCACTACTTCCTCACTAAAGACAATGAAGACCGCTTCCAAGTGGTCATGCAGAGAAAATTTGTGACAAAGAGGAAAGTCATCTTGAAACTAGGGGAAGTCAATGAATTCCAATTGGAGTTGATCAGACATGGTTGGGAAAGGTTGGGTAGCTACCCTGGCATCTTCAGCGTAACCTTGGTTAAAGAATTCTATGTCATTGCCAAGGTTATCACCTCTGCTGCTCCCACCTTCCTTAGTTATGTGAAGGGGGAAAAGGTGCCCTTTGATGCCGAAACGATCAACGAATTCTTGGGCACCCAGCTGGCTGATGATGTGGAATGCCAATTCTCAGCGTTGGATGATGAAGGAATGGTGCCAAAGAGCTGCTCTGAGCACTCTGCTTACCGGGTGAAGGATTTCATAAAGGCGCGATTCAGCGAGGTTCCCTTCACCCCTTGGCCCGATTCTGATCAGCTTTTATGCACGCTAACATATCTCCATGCTCTCATGTGTCTGATCTCACGGAGGGACACGTCACCATCTTGTACACCATCCTGACAGGTCAAATGATGGATGTGGGGCAGTATACTGCCAATGAGATCCACCAGTGTGCCAAAGCTGCTGGCAAGGCCACTCTTGGCCATCCCTCTCTCATCACCCATCTTTGCAGCCTAGCAGGGTGGACATTTCTGTACCCCGAAGAAAGCAACGCAGGACCTAGACTTTTCCTATTTTCAGAGGTTCTGCTCAGTTGCTCCCAGACCCCAGAGGCGCCACCAACCATAGGCAAAGCCTGGGCCAGAGCCCAAGCCCGATGCAACTCCCACGATTGATATGCGGTGGCAAGCTTTGGAGCCCAAGCTAGATCATCTTCAGCTCCTGAAACCCCAGATGCAAGCCTTATATCGGTTGGGGATGGCCAATGCATATATGCTTAGGGGCATCTCCCTAACGATTCCAAAGCTTAGCACTCCATCAGCTGAGGAGTTTGCAGCCATTGTTGCTTGGCCTGGGGCCCAGGCCACTTCTATTGGGGAGGTGGAGCCTCATCTGCCGGAGATGATGATGAGGAGGAGCTAGATGGAGAGGGCGAGGATGACGCCTAAGCTTGGAGAGAGTGAATCAATTTTGCAGGACTTGTTTTGCTGGTAGTCCTGATTTAATTTATGCTTTTATATTTTATTTTAAATTTCAATTTTAACTTTCTTTTGATAGTGTTGAACTTTGTAGCTTGGTTGATGAACTAATCTTTTGCATTGAATTGGTACTTTTCATGATCATCTTTTGGGCTTGTTATGAAATGATGTTGAATTTGCTTATGAGCATGAGCTTGTGGTTGTTCTCATTTTGATATAGTGATGCTTGATTTTAATTGTGATCAACGATTTTGGAATATGTTGACAATTGTAGAACCCAAAGTACCATGTGAGAGGTTGTGCCCTAGAGTTGATTTGTGTGAATGCTATCATTGTGGACTCATAATTGACTTTGCTTGAGTTCATTTGCTAATCATTTACTTGCATGCTACAGATGATCAAGGCTATCTTTCTTTTTCCTGTTATATAATTGAGCCAATCCTTTTCAAGTTGATTTCTTGTGCAAACCCTTTGAGTCTTCTTTGAGCCTTAAAGACAAAATGTGTCATTCCTTGAACCTTGAGCATAGTGAAGATTTTGACTACCTTACTTTGAGCTTGAGAGAGCAAATGATTGTTAGTTATGAGTATGGTTCAAGTTTGGGGGAATTATTGCTGAAATAAGGGAGCATGAAAAAAATTTGTAAAGTCTTTGGTTCAATTCCAAAAACAAAAAAGAGAAACTACTGCAAAGAATAAAAATTGGTGCAAGCAAGTTGGGAATTGGTTTCATCTGTTCAATGGAGAAGGGAGAAAAATAATTTCATGATTTGATTAGTTGCTCTCTTAGCTCAAGGTACTTTTTTTATCCTAAAAAACCAAATTTCCTTCTTAGCCTAGCCACGATACAAGCCATAAAAGCCCTTGTGATGATAGCATGCTTGTGAAAGTTTTAGCCATTTTGAACAAAAAGCAAAGTTGAATTGTGTGACATTGTGATGGTGGAAAGAATGTTGTTTATATCCATACACCAGTGGGCTTGAGTGAAACACTTGTTCTTCTGAGAAGTGGTTCCCATTGATCAAGGAAACATTTTGCCATGATTGTTGATCCCTTATAAACTCTTGCATGCACTTGTGAAGCTTTTGTTTTGTGAGCATCATAGCTTTAGCTTGCCTTGCTAATGAAACACATGTGCTAAACAATCTTTCAAATAAGAGCAAGCACAATTGACACCTGTTTTGGTTGTTTAACTTTGTTCTCTTGAGTTGCTAGATCATTGCAATTATGTTGTTCATCTAGGCCAAGTTACCTTTTTGTTTAAGGACAAGCAAGGTTTTAAGTTTAGGGGAGTTGATAATGTTAATTTTTACCATTATCCAAGCTACATTTTATTAGCAAAATTATCTCTTCCAAAGCTTTTAACCTACTTAATCCTCAATTTTACCTTACTTTTATAAATAAATACATTTTGGGTTACATTGATCTAAATATACCACTAATCCTCATTTTTGTGTCTATTTATAGATTGGAAGCTTTGTCCAAAAATCCAGACAAATGAGTGACCCGGAATAGCAAGGAGAAGAGCAAAAATGTCAACAGGAAGCGCCTGGCGACACAAAGCCAGCGCCAGGCGCAAGAGGCCGTCACCGCCAGGTGCCAACCAAGCGCAGGTGCCAGCCAAGCGCCACAGTCGCTCATTGCCTGGCGGTGAACGGCTTCCGCCAGGCGCCAATTTTCGTTGATGTGTCAAGTTGGCCCTTTTTCTTCTATTTTTGCAAGGGGGAACTCATCTTGGACAGTTTGGAGCTCGAGCAACGCGTTTTGGAGCGCTTGGAGGTGTGCTAGGGCTAGTGGGAACTACCCATTCTTCCTCTTTGTATCTCTTCCCTCTTCCACTTCCATTTTGTAAGCTTGGGCTCTCCATGACAATGGAGAGCTAAACCCATTTTTGTTAGGGTTAGATTTAGCCATTGAAATGTCATGTAATTTTGGATGATTTGAATATATATATATATATATATATATATATATATATATATATATATATATATATATATATATGCTTCTTCCATTCATTGCTAGTATTCTTGTTTATGTACTTAAAGCTTGCTTTGTTTTAACCATTCATTGCATGATATTTGGGTCATTAGGTATTGGAAAATATCTCTTGAAACCTAGAATTCGAATAATATACCTAATGGAACTTGACCCATTAGTTGTCTAAAACCCTAATTTTTAAAGCGGGTTTGTTTATTTAGGAATTCAAGGAATTGGCTCTAAATAAGAAAACCTAGGCTCATTCAACTAAGGGATTAGGGTTTGAGTAGACTTGTGGTTGACATTAGTAATTAATGGAGAAGAGTTTTATTGTTTTATATACATGAAAGTGAAATAGGTGAAGTCTAACCCCAACAATATCAATCCATTGCATTTCTAGTCTTTACCATTTTCTAGAGTCTTCAAATATCCAAGTTCACCTTTTACTTGTTTATGAAATATTTAGTTTCTTGCACGCAAAAACCCAAATTATAGATTTATTCTTTAGCTTAAATTATCACTAATTACGCAATTATTTAGTATACATGAGTCTCTTGGAAAATGATATCCTGGTCATACCGGTTACTACTTGCGCGATTTGGTACACTTGCCAAAGTCTTAACAATGGCCCATTTAAAAAGCCAAATATGCACTAGTGCATTTTTTATTTTCAATAGGCTTGTACTTAAAATAATAAATTATAAAATTATGAATATTACTTATTTTAAGAAATGGACCTATATAAATTGTTATTTTTACTAATTTAATTAAATAAATATAAAAGTTATTAAAATTCTTATGTGTCCCACAAAGTCGCAGAGCAAACATTATGTAGGACAAATTAGAGAAATTACCCTGCATTTCTTATGTGGAGCGGGCCAAAATGAGACGGATCGGTTCGTGTTGCCATTCCTAATGATTTATAAAATAAAGTTATCACTCATTTAAAAAGATATTTTATAATAAACTTATTTGCATACAAGTATGGAATACATTTTGTATATTTCATTAGTTGTTCTCCATCTTTTTGTAGAAATCTTTAAAATATTGTTGTGACTTGTGTTTTTCTACCCTTTACATTAATGATGTGTTTGGATGAGGCAATTTAAGAGAGTAATTCATTTATATGAAAAAATTAAAATACTTTCAAGGAAAATGATATGTTTGGATGAGAAAATTAAAAGGAAATTGAAGTTGATGAATTTTAAAAAGGTATTTCACATAACTAAAAAAGTAGAATTTGAAATTTACTCCAAAAAGAAAGGAAATTGATATCCAAGTTGTGGAATTGTTCATTGGTTAGGACAAAAAAAAATCCTACAAGTTCAAAATGTCAAATTGAGTTAGATAGAAGGTTGTCGAGCCAGTTCGGGTAGAAGGTTGAGCCGATCAAAGATCGTTTTGAACCAAAAATCAAAACAAGTCATATTGAATTAAAGGTTGAGTTAGGTTAAGTTAGACTCAAATGTAGAGTTGATTTCACCGTAAAATAGAAATTAAATTGTTTTATCCAACAAAGAAAATTGAAATTTAAAATATTTCAATTACTTTATCCAAACTAACTATTTAAGAAACAAATATAATTCAATTGCAAGTAATTCAATTACTAAGTATTTTAATTTCTTGGAATTATTGAAATCTCTCGTTTAAACACAAGGTAATGTTTTTCAAAATGTGTTTGATTTTTTGCTTACAATATTACACTCAACATTTATGATGAAAGAAATAATTTTCTTCATATCATATATTTATAAACTCAAAGAATATAAATATGTTTGTGTTAAAATTATCTTTAGAAAACTTGAGTCAGCTAGCACTTGCATTTGTAGTTTCTTCCAACTTTATCTTAAGTCTTCTTGTAATTTCCAATACTTCTTAATATGTCTACTATTTATGTATCTCTGCCTAATGTTTTTTGCATTTGACTTCATCTAATTCCACACATCAAAACATATTAATATTTGTTTCATCAAAATTGTAATTTCTTTAATAAAACTCTTATATTTAAACTTACAACACTAACCATGTGAAATTTTCCCCATAACTTGATAGAATGCTAAAAATTATTTCATTATAAGATTTTAATTTTGAATCTAATAAGAAATATAAGTAAATAACTAACAAAATTTGAATATAAAAATTTCAATTTCTCTCAGGTCATTACGTTTTGAAACTTCCAAATTACTTCCAAAATTCTTTCTACAAACATTAGAGTTCACATATCTTGTCCGTTACAAATTAAAAAGGTTCGAAGCCTAACAAAAAATCTACACTACATGCATGAAAACTAAATAGAAATCCAATTCATACACTATAGCTAATCCCTGCTGGTTAGAAATGGCTTCTAATTTATGTAAATTAAACCACGTATAGTCCTCGGTTGCAGAATAACTAGGAGGTGTATCACAAGGACAAAGATGAAGTATCCCAAAGCGCATTTGACTTCCATGCATCGCCAATACTGAATGGAAACCCAATGGATCGCACTGTCTCCGATTGTTGGTCAGCAACACGAGGCACATTCACGTTAGGAATCTTTACCAACACATTGTCATCGTGGTTGCCAAAGCTCCCTTGCATCTCACGTAGTAGTGGTATTTGGTAGCCGTTACTATGCTCATGTAACCCACCAAAGTTTGTGCACATTCCCTCAGAAGTTGAGGTACTCATTAGCAATGAAGAAACATCCATCGAAGATTTAGCACAGTTTGTTGAAGTTTCAACAGGAGATGAGAATATTAAGCCAGTGCTAAGGTCTCCATTTGAAATGGGTAACAGATCTAAGGGCTTGTAAAGCATTAATGGATTAATAATTGGTTTGTTATAAGAAGCTAGAATATCTATAGGACAAGGGGTGCTGCTACTAGTGGTGGTTGAGTGTTGTTGTGTGTCACTGTGATTAAAAGTACAAAACTGGCTGGTTAAGCTAGTTTTCTTTGGCAATGGCATGTTTGGTGAAGAAAATTGGTTGCCATATCTATCAGTGGAAAACATATGATCTGATGTGGTGGTTTCAGGTACGGGTGAGACCCAAGAGTGAGAGAGAGCTCTTTGTGCTGTAGCATTAGTTTTCTTGAAGATTCTGCAGATTGCCCAGGATTCCTGCAAGTTCAAAAACAAGTTATCAGCAACCTGGAAAAGAGGTGGTTTTTTGAACTAGTGGTTTTAGAAGTTTTACTCACGTTAGCAGGAATGGTCTTGTCCATGAACTTCTTAGGGGATGAAGAAGGGTTAGTGAGAGAAGGTAGTCTAAACTCATGCATCATCCAATCAGTTTTAATCCCTTTGGCAGCTCTACCTTTGTAGAACACTAGGGATTTCTTCAGACCAATACACTTGGAACCCTCAGAGGAATATATAGGGCGATCCGTCCCTGTAGCCTTCCAGAACCCAGCTCCAGTTACCCTATTAGGCCTTGCACTGTTCCTGTACTTTCTGTCTCTGGGGCAGTAGAAATACCACTCTTTCTCCCCAGTGGTCGCCAACTCTACACATCACAACCATATAAAAAATGAAAACCTTGTTAGATACTTGCATAAAATAAAAAGGGTACAACAGTTTGAAGCCAGTGTGTGTTCTCTTACTTGGAAGATCCCAAGGATCATACTTATAGATATCAAGCTGCTTGATGAGCTCAATGGAAAGTGGCCTCTGCTGAATCTTTCTCTTTAGGTAAAATCCAACAAGCTCCTCGTCTGTTGGATGGAACCTGAAACCCGGTAGCACAACCTCATCCAGTTTCTCACCGTTATCATTTCTCTCTTCCATGTCTTAAAACTATTCTATTCTACCAGCAAATTAAGCCTAGCTAATCTTTTGTTCACCCTTGTTGTGGCTGCTATAAGATTTAACCAAAACTTGTGAAAAAGAGAGAGATGCGGTTTAAGGGTTTGAACAAATTAACCCTAGAAGAAGTGTATTAATTTGAGTTGCTGTTTGAGAAGAGCAAGAGCAAAAGAGCAAAGAAGAGGAAGGAGAGAGTGAAATTCACTCAATGTGAAGAAGCCATTATATGCTTCCTGAAGAGGGTTCTGCATCCGAAGGTTCAGCCACCTTTTGTGGTGTAGTTTAAAGGAGTGCGTGTTTTGCGAGGTTTGGTTTAGCTCATATGTACATAAGAAAGAAGCAAAAGGCAAGGCTATTAAAAAGAGAACAACCGTACAATACCAAGAAACAAATCTAAGTCATGGAGATTTTGTGACTTCTATGACAACCATTTTTTTCTGTGATTAGTTTATGACCCAAAAGGTGGAATCTCAATAAACCACCAAAGTAGCAGCATCTAGGGATTACGGTCAAATACCATTTCAACATATTAACCTCATGAAACCCTATTACGCTTATCCGCTAGAAGCCAAGACAAAGCAAAGTTCCAAGAAAATGATATATTTTATGCATTGTGTTTGTAACTTTTGAAATATCATTTGGAAACGTGGACCAGAACCAAATTCCAAAACACAGCTCAAATATATATAATTCAACACAAAATTCCAGTCAGACCCACCTACGATTATACTATTAATTTCAAGTCTCCTCAGAGTCCGAAAATCCCGTTTCTATTCCATTCCCCAGAGCTTCTATTCCACTGGTTTTGTCAGGATGAAAAGGTTTAATACTAATTAACCACTATTTCGTTTCTGACAAATTTCAGATAACAACAAACGGACGTGTGATCAAAGTCTAATGTGGTTGAGGGACCGCTTAAATTAATTATTATTGTACTCCTAATAAATTACACACATGTGTGTTTGCCACCGATTTATCTAATGTCAGAACTGTTAACTTAGAACTGCAGCATGGTGCTTCAGCCTATAATACCTTATTTCTCTCGGCTTTCTTCTCTGCCACAAACTACTTTTGTTTCAACCTTTCTCTTAGCTACAAATGCTTTATAATGTTCTCAGCGTGTGATTAAATCAGTTTAGTTTGAAAACAAATATTTTCTTCATGGCTTGTAAAATTTAGAAATGATTATTTTTCATGAATATAAGTGTTGACACTTTTTTTTTTATCAAATATACGTTGATACCTTGAAGACATAGAAATATACATTTTATCTTCGATGACCGTAAAATACAATAGGCATTACATATTTATAGACTTGGTGTTATACATGGAAGGACAAACAATTGGGGAGTATCATGGTTTTGAAAAGAAACATTTTTAATCCACATATTAGAAACATACTTTTAACAAAAGTTGTGTAAAAAAATAGAAGTTTCTAATAATTAAATATTTAAATATTCTTTTGGTCCAATTTGTTCCTTTTCTTTTGGGCATTCAATTTAGTCTTTGTTTTGTTAAACTATATCCAATTTCGTCCTTTTTGTTGATGTCGTTTACATAATTAAAACTATATCACATTACGTAAATTGTTTTAATTATGATTGTTTGTGTTTTGTTCAAATAAGTCCTTATTTTAAATAAATTTGTTCAATTTAGTCTCACCCTCCACTTCATTATCCTCAACCACTACCACCACCACCACTGCTGCCATCACCACCAAATTAAAACCACCATTATCACCCTACAACCACCACCACCACCACAACCACCACCACTTTAAAACCACCGCCATCACCAAACAAAGAAACTCACACCCACCACCACCACATCCACCCTATAACCACCCTCTACAACCCCCACCTCATCCACCCTGTAACCACCCTCTACAACCCCTACCACCACACTAAAACCACATTCACCATCATCATACTAAAATCCCTACCATTGTGATGTTGTTGGTGGTGGGTTTAGTGTGATCATGATGAATGTAATTTTAGTGTGGTAGTGGGGGTGGTAGTAGTGGTGGTGATTTTAGTGAAGTGGTGGTAGTTGTGTTGGTGGTTGTAGAGTGGTTGTGGTGGTGATGGTTGTGGCTTTAGTTTGGTGGTGACGATGGTTTTAGTGTGGTGGTGGTTTTGGTTGTGGTGGTGGTGGTGTTTTAATTTGGTAGTGGTGGTGGTGGTGGCAATGGTGAAGGTTCATAAAATGGAGGGTGAGGGTGATGAAGGAGGGGATGGTGAGGGTCATGACGAAGTGGAGGTTGAGGGTAATGAAGTGGAGAGTGAGACTCAATTGAACAAATTTAACTAAAATAGGGATTTATTTGAACAAAATACAAACATTCATAATTAAAACAGTCCACATATTGTGAACAGTGTTAGCTTGTACATTCTGTTGTTATCAATTTAAATTGCATCAACGAAAAGGATAAAATTCAACATAATTTAGTGAAACATGAACCAAATTGAACGTGCAAAAAAAGTGACCAAACTGAACACACTGGATCAAAACAAAAACCAAAATAGATACTAAAACAATATTTAAACCATAATTAAATAAATGCATGTTTGAACTCTATAATTAATCTATTTTTCATTGTTGATAAAAAAAATGCACTTTTAGTCTACAAAATCGTGTTAAATTGGTGTAAAATACAAAAAAAAAACCTACGACTAGTAACTTTCGTAAGAACATGGTTATCGAAAGAGTTTTCACACACATCAAAAATCAAATTGACTAGTGTAGACCAAATAATAACACTTGAAATCAAACGCAAAAGAAAAATTTACAAAAAACTATTGGGAATAGTCCAAGTGTGAGTCAAAAAGTCTCAAATTAGATAGAAAAGACAAAGTTAAACACTATATAAGAATAAAGGCCCATAACACCATTGCCTTAAGGTTTTGAGGTTAAAGTGGTATCAAAGGCCTTATATGTGCAAGACTAATGTGTTATATATATAGAACCACAATCTCTCAATGACTATAACATATGACTATAACCATATATATGAAAAAATATATATAACCCAACAGTGGTATCAGAGCCAAATGGTTCAGAGTGACTGATCGCATAACCATAACCATAACAAAAAGGGGTCACCTAAGTAACTGACCGCATAACCATAACCAAAAACCAAAAAGGAGTCACTCATACACCTAAAGTGAAATATATCCATATGAAAAGGAAAAAAAAAATAAGGGACTAACCCTTGAGGGGAGATTGTTGGGAATAGTCCAAGTGTGAGTCAAAAAGTCTCACATTGGATAGAAAAGACAAAGTTAAACACTATATAAGAATAAAGGCCCATAACATCATTGCCTTAAAGTTTTGGGGTTAAAGTGGTGTCAAAGGCCTTATATGTGCAAGACTAATGTGTTATATATATTGAATCACAATCTCTCAATGACTATAACATATGACTATAACCATATATAAATATATATATATATATATATATATATATAACCCAACAAAAACTATATCTTAATTGGTAATAAATTGGTAAAACCAATAAAAGTTATTTTTTATCTATTAAAAGAGTTTATATATATATATATATATATATATATATATATATATATATATATATATATATATATATATATATGGCTAAGAGCATATATGTCATGAAATATTGGGGATTTTATTTATAATTAGAGTCCTTAATTGGGGGTTTTAATCAGAATGCACTGGATTGGTACAATGCCACACGAAATTGCACACAAGAATTCTCATAAGCAATTAAAAGAAAAAACCTTAAATTTCACAATAAGGGTTTTTCATAAAATTGGGAAATAACATATTAGGGTTCATGCAATTGGGGACATAAAACATAGTTATACATCTAATATGCTCTGATACCAATTATTAGGTTATGCATCAAAAAGACCAATCATAAAAGAGCAATAAACCCTGAATTCTTTGAGCAATTCCCAATATTCCAAAGAGCAGAATGCGATATTGTACCTGGTCATTGGGAATAGTAGATGAAAAATTGGTACTTGATCTTCCAACTGTAGAGCACTTAAAGGTTGTGCAGTAGTGGTGCGTCGTGTGTTTGAGAGTCACGTGGTTAACTATGGTGGTCTCTCTCTATTGTGGTTAGTTGGTACACGGTGGCTTCGGGTAAGTTTATCGCTCGTTGCTACCAGTGGGGGTGCTTCTAGGGGGTTTGTTGTGTTGTTGTTTGTTGCAAGAAAGGCTTCTTCTTCCCTGTGAGGTTGCTTGTGCACATTCATGAGTTATAGTACTCTTCCTTCGAATGAGACGCCATGTATGGTATCGAGTCAGGGTGGGTTACAACAATAGTGGCTCCTTCACTCGCGGTGCATCTTTATCATAGTGCAGCGGTGTGGTGGTTTCTCTCCCACTGGTGGAGTTGCAATGGTGACGCATTCGCTCATTCGCAAGTGGACCTTCCTAGTTGGTTTTGGATATATGTTAGTTGTAGTGTGGAGTTCGTAAGGGAGAAGAAGAAAACCAAAAGGCCCTAATAAAATAAAATTTTATTTATTTATTCTATATATCATTAATTAATGAGTTTCTCTCTCACTTATGACATAATTATATTTGGGTTTTTTTATATATAAATAAATATATTTAGTTTTGGAATAAATAAATATTCAAATTTTGGTAGTTTAGCATTTTTATAAGCAAATTGAATCAAGAAGTCGCCAAAGTGATCTCTCTTGAGTAGATAGTTCGTGAGAAATGTTAAACATTTGTGTTTATGTATATCCATGCTAGTATTAATCGGCCCAAAGGAAGATTAATATTTGGCAGGAGTGCATACACACTTGTGATGGTAATCATGTGATAATTGTAAGGTTTTTCTTTGTCAATAATAAATCAATCCAAAGATGGGTTTGTTGTTGGACATGCTTTATTATCAATGTATGATCATTACAACAAGATAGCCCTAATTGATTATATGATGTGAGCTTAATGATATTTCTCTTGTTCTAAATTCGACTACAATTGCTTCTATATCTACCAATTTGAACCCATTTTTGGTTTTTAATTGAACATTTTTTTTTAAGAACTTGAAAGAGAACATGAAAATTGTTCTTGGCTGCATGGATTTTGACCTTGCATTAAGGATTGAGAAATCCATTTCTAACTACAAACTCTAGTACCTCTAAAGAGAGGAAAGATGATGAGAAGTGAGATCGCTCAAATCGCATGAGTCATTCTTTGGTCTGTTTTAAGGTCAATTTAGATTAAATTACTAAAACACTTGGTTGTTAGATTTTGGTGCAACTACTAACAATAGTGTTTCAATGAAGGGTTGCATAAGCTACCGAAAGCCAATTGATTATGAAAGATAGATATATGTTGGAGATGACAAATCGATGGAGGTCGAAGTTATAGGGCATTTTAGATTATTATTGTGCATCGGCTTTTATTTGGATTTGAAAGACACTTTTGTTGTATCATCATCTAGACGAAATTTGGTTTCATTTTCCTATTTCGATAAATTAGGTTATTTATGTTCATTTGGAAATGCAGATTGTCTTTAAAATCAAATGTTATTGGAATCGGTTCACTTTTGGCTAAGGATAATCTACATATGCTTGATACGATGACTTTCTATAATGAATCCTTAAATACAAAATCATGTGGTACTAAGTGTAAAGTTGATGAAACTTATTCAGGAGTATTATGGCATAAGTGTCTAGGTCACACCTTTATGAATATAGTGCAATGATGTCAAATGGGATCTTGGATTCCATTGACTTCACAAACCTTAATGTTTGTGTTGAATGCATTAGAGGTAAACAGACCAAATAATGAGATCAATGGCTATAAATTCTACGATCGCAAATTAAACACAAATTTTTGAGACGAGAGTTGCAACATTTTTTTAGGATATTAAATTAGGGCGGAAAGAATAAGGCTAGAGACTTTGTCTTTGAGGAAGAGTGGGTGAAAGTTCCATATCTGATTCATATAGTTGTTTTTGATGAAGCAAGTTCATAACCTCTACTATAAGACCCGAGAAATTTAATTAATTAATTAATAAATACAGGAAGTGGAAGCCTTTATGGAAATTAATGCTAGCTTTTATGATGTGGAATAGTACTAGCTCAAATGGTTGAGATTACTTGATTATGTTGAGAGGACTTGGGTTTGAGTCTTGTGTATGTCATTTGTGTGTTATTTTAATTGTTTATTATTTTAATAATGATATGCGTAAAAATTGTAAGACCCGTGAAATTTAATTAAATAAATAAATAATTAATTAATAAATGCGGGTAGGAGAATTAATTATGAGTGGAATGATGTGGAAAAGTGCTAGCTCATGTGATTGAGAGTACTTTGGGTTGTGTGAGAGGACTTAGGTTTGAGTCTTATGTATGCCATTTTATGTTATTATTCGTTGTTACTTTAAATATGTTATAATCATGTTGTGAAATAATATGACAATTGAATTAGGATTGTTAGCATGAAATCTGAATTGGTTAAGTGGTTAGATATTGATTTAGAGATTGCATGGTATTGGGTTCAAGCCTTGGAGAACTTGTATTAAACTTTAATTTTTGATATTTTTGGCTTTGGCTTGAATATGAAGAGTTGAGGAACATCCTAGTGGAATGGCAGAATAAGGGTGGCTGTGAAACAGCCCATAAAGAGACAATGAATGGGAATTAATCATCATAAAGTGGCAATTTTCGTTTTAGGTTAATAACCTAGGTTTAGGCACACCTTAAAAGGGAAAAAGTGGGTAAAGAGCAAAGGTTTGGCAAGCTGAAAATACACCAGTGAGAGAGAGCACGAAAATTGGCTGAATAGAGAGGAGCCAAGGAGGGTTGGCGTTCAAAGGAGAACTTCTCAATTTTCAAGTTTAAGCTCAAGGATCCAGGTTAGGGGAGTTTACTAAGTTAAATTTGTTGATTGGTATGAATTGTGTGAAAATCATATGTAAATTATGCATGATCTGTAATGGTTCTAAGATCCTGTTGAATTCTGGAAATTTTCCAGAAACTGCCTGGCAGGCTATACATAGCCACCAAGCGGCTCATCTATTTTTGTGTATATTGTTGTGTTTCTGGGTGTAGCGCCTGGCGGTGAATCCTTGTACCGCCAGGCGACTCAAAGCCTGTAGTTCTGGGTATTTCTGCATGAACCGCCTGGCAGGATTGGTTGTGACCGCCAGGCGATGCGGGTTCGGTATTCGTTTTGGGTTTTCCTGTGCGTTTTGGCGTGAGTTGTTCGGAGGGAAAGCAAGGGGTGGATCTTAGGAGATGATCTGGTGTGAAAATGTTGTGATTTTGAGTGTGATTAAGAGTGGAATTCGATGGAACAGTGACAAGGTGGTTTAGTGTTAGATAAATGGAGTTTTGTTGTCGGGAGGCTTACAGGTGTGTAAAAAGGCTTTGGAGAATTGGCTAATGGATGGGTGTGTAAACTGAATCGTGGACATTGGAAATTCATTGGGGTGAATAGTGTATATTTGCGAGAATGAGGAATGGATGGAGTTGTGGGTATGGTGGTTCTGGCAAATTACCAGAAGAGTAAGCACCGCCTGGCGGCACGAGGCTTGCCGCCAGGCGCCAGCGCAGTGGTGGTACTGCTGCGTGTTTAGGGCGACATGGTCTAGCTTAAGTCCAGTTTCAAACTAATTGGTAGTAGAAGATTGGAGTTGCAAGACTTGGGAAAGATTGATGGGGAGGTTCTTGAGCATGAATTAGAGATGGGTGAGAGTAGCTTGGGGAATAAGAGTATTAGTAAGTACAGGTCTTGCTATTATTACGTCATAATAGGGAATGTGGCTTGGAATGAGGTAGGTACAAGGGTATTAAAGACTGGAACAATTGTTGTGAGGGAATGTAACTTCAGATTAGTAGAAGAAATGGGAATGAATCAAGAGTGGCTACAACGACTGGAACTAAAGTTAAGTAATTAGCAAGGTGGAAATCATTGTAATGTGGTAGTGCTGAATAAGGTAGAATATGAGAGAAACCAAGTCATACCGTGTGTGGTTAGAAATGAATGAACAGTAGGGAATTGGATAGCAAGTTAGTCATTGAGTAGGCAATACCATAAATTGGAGAAAATAGCTTAATCCGTGAGGGTTAGTTATTAGTTCAATTGGTGCAGGGTTGTAAGGAAAACCAGTACAGTAGCACCACTGAGATGGCGCCTGGCAGGGACTGGTAGACCACCCGGCGAGAGCCACAATGTCCGCGAGGTCTGGTACGAGTCCGCCTGGCAGTGGATGGAGTTACACCAGGCGGTTATGTTGTATTTTGTGAGGACTGAGCGTGGATGCGCCTAGCGGTGTGAACTGTTCCGCCAGGCGTTGTTTTCAACTGATGAGGATTTTTAGGCGCTTGGCGCCTGGCGGTACGTGTCCCCTGCCAGGCGGTTTGGAAGCGGATGGCGCCTAGCGGTACGTGTCGCCCGCTAGGCGATTGATTTGGCTGTTGTAAGTCCTAGTTATTGGACTTTGTAGGGTGTTCTACAAGGCTTTTGGTGGGGCTTTAAAGGTAAGATTGTTGGGTTTCTTGAGTTGAGCTCGGAACGTATCCCTTGAGTTGAGCTCGGGATAGGGGTTAAACACGTACATTCCTAGAGTTGAGCTCGGAATGGCATCCCTCGAGTTGAACTCGGGATGGCGGATGGACACGAGGAACCCTTGAGTTGAGCTCGGGTTGGCGAGTGTTGCCGGTGTGAGTGTGCTGGTTGTGGCCAATACGGATGGGTCCAGCTAGATTGCCCTCCTCAGTTGTTGGCTGACGAGTTTGGTAGTCTTGGGACATTACGGACTATGTTCGTAATTGGGAACTCCACCTGGCGTTACGGTGTATGATCCGCGGCATTGGTTCCCGCACGTGCTCTGTCGGTTGTGGCCGATAGGTTTGGCAGCAAATTACCTTGAGGTAATCACTAGAAGAGGTAGAACCCGAATGGTCTGGTTGTAGCCAGACGTTAGAGAATTGATTAAGAGATGGTACCTTGATACTTGTGGAGTTTACATCTGTTTAATTGGTTATTTGATATCTGTTATGATATATGTTGTTTTCATAAGCTCACCCTATCTACTTGTGTTTGGCGATGATCGTGTACGCGGTACACGGGAGCAGAGAATGTTGATGCAGGTGGAGCCGGTGAGGCTTAGTCGCGGAGTGGGGTTCTTCTGGGAAAACTTCTTACATTTCCTTTAGTTGCTTTTGGAAACTGTTGTAAACCCTGATGGGTGAAATTATAACATTGTTATTTTGGTTTTTGTAGTGGATGTTATAAACTTTATTCGATCATTTAATAAATTTTAAATTTCTGTCATTTTTGGGAAATGAGGTTATTCATAAATGTGGCGGTATTATATTTTTATTTGTTTTATATATTTAAATCAGTAATATCCTGACGGGATGTTACAAACATAATGAGTGTGTGAAAAGTGAGAGAAGTAGATCAAGGACTCTAGGAAATTTGCACACTTGTGCAAGGAAACCCAAATTAGGGGAGTTGAACCTCATAATCTTTGTGTAAATTGATAAACTACTTGATGTATGATGTGATTTGTGTATGCTTTTTTTCTGCAAACGTTAGGATTTCTGCTTTTTTGGAAAATTCCCAAAAACTGATGAGTGAGCCTTCAAAGGTGACTCATGTATGTATGGAAATGAAAGGTCAATAGTTTTGGGATTGCGCATGTGCAAGAGATTTATGGAAATCTCCAAAATTCTACGCACCGCTTGGCACGACTCCTAAACTATCATCAGGCGCTCGACCAATGCAGAAGGCCCTTTCTTGTGCATTGTGTGGGCAGCAAGGGGTTAGGTCTATAGGGTTCGTTGTGGGATCTGTTTGTGTATTACATGTGGTAATTGACCATAGAATGGGACCTAGGATTGAGTAACCTATAAAAGTTGCATGCATGAAGGCTATAAGTGAATCATATGGTTAAGGGTTGATGTGATGATGGATTGCATGGGGTTTATTGGAAGGGGTAATTGGAGTAGTGAGAAAATAAGATTTGAATTTTGTTCTGATAAGAGTTATAGGTTGCTGTAATTGGAGATACTATGACTAGGCTTAGCTTGGAATTGAATTTGAAAGAGGTATGGTATCAAATGATAAGGGTACAAGGGGCATTATTTTGATGAGGAAGAATAAAATTGGGATGACTATATAAAAATTGATGTGGCTGATTAAATTAATAGGAGTATGGTATTCATGTTGATCAAGGCTGGAACGTGTGCTCTCCACATGGATACATCATTAAGAAAGTGTATTTGATATTTGTAATTCACATTGTAGACCTTGTAGCATTAATTTGATGTATTTGGTCTTTGTTGTGTTTTTTAATCTGTTGAATGGTTTTTCAACAGGTTAAAATGTCTCTTTTAATCTGTTGAATGGTTTTTCAATAGGTTAAAAGGTTGGCTGCAGTAGTCTTAAAATGTGACTTATTCAATCAGTTGATTTATTCTTTAATCGACTGATTACACTTAAGTCAAGTGAAATCAACCGATTGATTTGCAAATCAACTTGTTGAATTTCGTAATAATTTGACTATAAGAGCTGTGATTTTCAAAAGAGAGGTTACTTGACCATTTTTTAGCGTGAAATTGTTCTGGAAACTTGGAAAAACTCTCTCTTTTGTGATCATTCAGATTGTAGTTGTTGAAGATTGATCTTGGATCAATTCTTAGAGCTTTTGGCTTGTGTTTGAAGCTTGGAGAAGGTTGTTTGTGGTAGGTTGGGTTGTGTTTCCACTGAGGTTTGATCTTTCTCAAGCCTTGTGTGTGCCTAGTGGTTTTCTAGGTGTGCAAGAGGGTTCTTGCTATGCTGGTGTAATTCTTGTATGATTTAAGAGTCTTGTTTGTGGTTTTTGCTTATTTTGAAAGTTTAAGAGTGAATACTTTGTTAATCTTTTGAAATAGTGCAAAGTCAGACTCAGGTTGCCTTGACAAACTAGATGTAGCTCAGGTTTGAGTGAACTAGTATAAAAATCTTGTGATCCAATCTTTTCTCTAACCCTTCTCTCTTGCATAATCATTTAAAGTTTAAAGAACTTGAGTTTAAATCATCTTTTTCGTGTTCTAGTATGTTTTCATGACATCTGCAGCATTGAGCATGCTTACATAATCAATTAGAACCTGTCTTGATCATTCTTGTACATTGTTCTTGGTTTAAAACTCGAATCTGCATTTCTGTATTTTTTCCAGTATTTTAGTCGACTGTTTTTCTATTTCAATCGGTTGATTATACCAGAACAAAATCTGTTTAGTAAAATCAATCGATTAACTCTGTTTTTGACCGATTGAAAGTATACTGTCCAGTAGCTTTTGCATCCTAACTTGGTGATCTAATTGATTCAATTAAAGGTGATTTTTAGCTTTCAAAGATAGTCTAAATTTTTAACTAGCCAATTCAACCCCCTACCTTCTTGGCATTTCAAGCATTTCAAAACTAACAGCTTGTAGGTATGGCAGCAAGGGCATCTTGAGGTATTCATCTAAAAACGGAGAGCATGGATAACATGGTGGTGGCCATGTGGTATGGAATCAAAGAATAGAGTTTCTTTTATGTGTGTGTGCTTATATATCTGTAATGTATATATAATTTTTTATATAATTAGCTCACCCTATCTGCTTGTGTTTTGCGATGATCGTGTAATGTGTTGCACGAGAGCAAATGATGTTGCAGGTGGTTCTAATGAGGCATAGATCGAAGCGGAGCAGCTTTGGGATTTTACGCTTTCTGCTCATTTTAGTTTTTATCATCTGGTTTTATGATCGATTTTGGTGTTTATCTACAATTATTATTATTATACTATTAATGTATGCTTTTAATTTTCCCGCGTTTTGGGAAAAGACAACATAACAAATGAGGTTTTATTTATATTTTCTATTTTATTTTATTAAAATTATTAATATCCGACCGATATGTTACATCTACTACAAAAAACTCAAGATCCTCAAGAACCTATGCTTCTTGAGCCACCCATGTATGGACTAAAACACACATCTCTCGTCAATGGTACCACAACTTTCATCAAGTGATTCTCTCATTTGGCTTTGAGATGAATGTTGTTTATGATTGTGTGTATCACAAATTCGGTGGAGCAAGTACATTTTCCTGGTCTTGTATGTTGATGGCATACTGCTTGTCACAAATAGTATAGACATGTTGCATGAAACCAATAGATTTCTGATGAAGGATTATGTTGTTTCTTTTTAAGATTATTGAATATGGTGTGAGTTGATTAAGAAAGCTAAGTGAAATCCCCACTGGACATTAAGATAGCAAGCTATCTAGATGTGAAGGTTCCTTTCTCAAAGCTCAAGAGAAGAAGATGATGGATTGATTCAAAACAAAAAGGAAATGGAAAGCACATAAACCATAGAAAACCAAGAACAATTAAAGGAAGAAGAAAACATAAAATGGAAAGGAAAGATATGGTAAAAATGTGAGAAGCACGCCACTACAAGGCTAGGCTAGAAGCCATGGCAACCTTGAAGATGAGTGGATGTGTGCCGCCACTTGCTATGCAAGATAAGGCTTAAAAGTATTCACTCCCAAGGG
>Ga0214544_1004840_pt1 | contig 26634 bp, 18 predicted proteins | sample CNSS3metaG_FD_160074 | JGI IMG/M metagenome (GOLD analysis project Ga0214544, IMG submission 160074) | Root nodule microbial communities from cowpea collected in UCLA plant growth center, Los Angeles, California, USA - CNSS3 | ecosystem: Host-associated > Plants > Roots > Nodule | place: USA... | reverse complement strand
AAAGAAAATAACAATATCAAGATGAGTAGCATCCATATGGCCATAATCAGAATCACCATCTTCATAAGCAAATTGTGTTTCTATGTTCTTCTCATTATTTGTAAGATGCTTTGGTGTACAATAAGTATAACTCAAATGACCTTTACCACCGTAATGATAATATATACTTTCATCTTTTTGTCAATATTTTCACATTTTCCTTTTCCTTTTTTTCACATTATCGTGCCACTTCTGGTGACAAAATGTGTCTTTGAAATTTTCTTTATAACCATGTCCAAAATCAAGATCATGATCAATCATGAAAATATAAATAAAATGTTGCTGCATTCACTTCTGGAAATGGAGCAGAACCAATTTGGACATGTTTCATGATTTTTTATCAAAAGCTCATTGCTTTGTTCAACCATACAAAGGCATGAAAGAAATTCATAATATTGATTGCTGCATTCACTTCTGGGAATGGAGCATATTAGGCGGATCTCATGATTTTTCATCAAAAGCTTTATTGCTTTGTCCAGCCAGCCATACATAGGCATGAAATAAATTCACAATATTTGTGAAATCTCTTTTCACAATATTTTTGTCATGTTGCTTAGATGCTTTATTTCTTTATTTAATGGTATCCCAATATCCATTGCATCTAAATATATTTCAACATTTAAAATCCAATATAAGGAATTCTTCCTTGTAATATCAAGGGTCACAAATCCAAATTTTGCAACATTTCGTGTGTTTAAAACTAGCACATAAAATAATAATAATAATAATAATAATAATAATAATAATAATCACCGTCAAAATAAAAATAAAAATAATAAGACGGAGATGAAAATTGATAAAGTTAAATAATTCTTATCACAAGAGGAAGAATATAAGGTAAAATTATAATTTGAGAAAGGATTAGAAAGAGCCTGTATTGAGACGTGCAGAGCATTGTCGTTATAGAGAAAAAGTTTCCACTAGTCCTCAATTGGTTGGAGCATGGTGCTGATAACGTGTTATGAAATAAAGTGAATAATAGAGAGAATAATAAATAATAGAGAAGAAACAATAGAGAATAAAGAATAAAAGAATAGGGAACAACTCATCTGTGTAATATTAATTATTAATTTTTTAATAAGTGTAACGTGGTAACATGTACCACTATAAAATAAGAAATTGGAATAGTCTTCAACGTATTAAGTGTTAGTCTTTAATAAGATATAATTAAAATGAATATGTCTTTCTATATATATATATATTGTTTTTACTTTTTATTATTGATAAAAATTTTGATTTTTATCTACAATTGTAAGTCGGTATGGGATGTGACATGAATGATATTTTAAAGTAAATTATCATATCTTTATTCTTGGAGTCTAGATTATTTATTATTATTTATTTCTATTAAACATTAAAAATATATTATATGAGTATTTTAAATATATTTTAAAATATTAAAATTAGTGATAATTAATATATTATGACAGTAAAAAAATATAAAAAAATTCAATAGAAATTCTAAATTCTTGATTGTTATGAACATATGTATAAAAACATATAAGACATGCAAAGTCTCAATTCCTGCAAATTTAATCAGTCTTTTTAAAGACTATTCCATGATTTTTACAAAGATATTATTTATGTGTATATATTAATCAAGATCTATTTTATACAAAATTAAACAAGATATTTTCTTCAGAAAATTAAGAAGTTGCTTTATTAATTTTTTTCCTATTTTTTAAACTTTTAAAACCAATTCCAATCAATTATGGGATGAACAGTCCTTGTTTTTTAAAGTGGAAATCGTTATCAAGGACGACAAATATTTTAACCAATTATATATGCATCGATATTTAACGTTGTTTTTTAAGTCATATCGTTGAAACACAATTCAATTAAGCTATATATTTGAATTAAAAATTTCAATTAAAATTGAATTTGTTTGTCCACTTGGAAAAAGCTTTAGAACTTGCTGTATTGGGAAATCGACCTCTAACATTTCTATAAGCATTTTTTTTTTTTATAAATATGTTTAAAAACTGGATTTTTAGCTTCTCAGGATGATCGAAGTGCTAGAAAAATATTTCTGTTTCGAACAAGCTTTTGATAGTCAAAGACCAAAGAAACGGTGAGTAAACAGTGTAATTGTAGAGAGAAGTAAAAATAAATTTAGAATTATAATGGTAATATATGAAAGTTACAATTAAATTTTGGAGACAGGTTGTTAACTTTTGTAATTAATAATAAATAATTTTGTACAGTCATCACATTCCATTATTTCTCCAGTTTATTCATCGTTTATGATTTATCCACGTTTGTAAAATCTGGAACCCGCACACATGCCAATCACGAACCCACACGTGTGACTAAAATCTGCATCAAGATGAATTCCTCAGCCACATAAGCCACGTAGTTACGTGGATAATTTCAGTCCACTGACACGTAGCATGTACAACTACCAAACTACCCTTCCACTTGAATCATGAACCCGTCTTTGCTACCCAACAGAGGGTAATAACGGTAATTCCACTCACTCTCTTCTTCTTCAACAATTGCTCTGTACGTAGAAAACACGAAACAGTTTAGACCGTTAACCAGAAATGAACGCCGTCCCTTCTTCTTCCTCTTCCGCCTTCGCTTTCGTAACTCAGTCCAAGAACCCTAACTATATCTTCAAGCTCACACATAAAGTACCCATTTTTCCCCTACACTCACATGCTCCGTGTTGCTCTCTCAGCGACTCATCCTCCTCGTTCACCACGGTGCTGGACAAAAATGCCCTTTCATCGGAACAGAATTACAGCAATGCAGTTTCGCCGGAAGACTCAGGCTCCGTGGAAGCTCTTGCGGTTCGCCGGCCGGTGACGGATTTTTCCGGCGAAGAGGAAGAGGAGGAGGCGGAGGAGGAGGAAGAAGATAAGGAGAACGAGGCGGATGACGGTGGTGACGCGAAGGCCTCGGTGATCGACGCGGGGCTTGCGAAATTCGCGAAGAAGATGCCCATGTTTGAACCTGAGAGGGTGGAATCGAAAGAGAGACCCCTGAAAGTGAATTTGGACTTGGCGTTATACAGGGCGAAGCTTATGGCTAGAAGAAGCTTTCGATATGAAGAAGCAGAGGCATTGCTTCGAAAGGTGTGGTGTCACGTTTTTCCTCTTCTTTAGTTACCGAGTTTGTTTCTGTGGAAATATTGGCAATTTCTTTTCTGATGGTTTTGAATGGGAATGGGAATGGAAGTGTATAAGCCTCTGGCCTGAAGATGGTCGACCTTACGTGGTACTTGGAAAGATTTTGAGCAAGCAATCGAAAACAGGTGAAGCCAGAGAGATATACGAGAAGGGTTGCCAGGCTACGCAGGGTGAAAATGCTTACATTTGGCAGGTCAGTGTTCAAGTGTGTTTTGCATGTACTGTTTGCTTTGCCTCCTTCAAATCATGTTTGTTCAATAAAATCATTCTGGTGATATGTTTGATTTCCTAAGAGAACTTGAAAGCAATACAAAGTAAAAATTTAGAGACTACTACTAGGGTGTGTGTTAAAGATTTAGAATTCAGGACATAGTTTTATAGTGCCTGCAATTCTCCTATGACAAATCCTAATGATTGTTTCCGATACTCTGATACGATGAATTTTAACCTCTGAAGTTAAGAAGTTAAAGTTGTGTTTGGACAGTGCTGGGCTGTTCTTGAAATGCAAATGGGAAATTTGAGGAGAGCAAGAGAGTTGTTTGATGCTGCGACGGTTGCTGATAAGAAGCATGTTGCTGCTTGGCATGGATGGGCAGTTCTAGAGTTAAAGCAGGGAAATATAAAGAAGGCAAGGAGTCTACTCGGTAAAGGTCTTCAATATGGTGGACAGAATGAGTACATATACCAAACACTTGCACTGCTTGAAGCTAGAGCAAAAAGATATCAGCAGGCTCGTTATTTATTCAATCAGGCCACAAAGTGTAATCCTAATAGCTGTGCTAGTTGGCTTGTAAGTCATGGTTATATATATGAGGGATATCGTTTATAAACTAAACCTTTTATGTAGTTCTTGTTATCTCATCGATCTAATCATGTTTATTCTTTCTAGAGTTGGGCACAAATGGAGGTGGAACAAGAAAACTACCGTGCTGCTAGGAAATTGTTTGAGGTTGTATTTAACATTACGAGTTCCTTTTTCTTTTTCTTTTTGTTCTGATTCATCTGGTTTTTTGAACTAGACAGACTATATAGTCATTACGAGTTGGGACATTTTTTTTTTCAGTCATTTGATTTTATTATTTTTCGTCATAGCGTGACTTATGTGTGTTTTATTTATTTTTTAATAGAAAGCAGTACAGGCTAGTCCCAAAAATAGGTTTGCTTGGCATGTATGGGGCGTTTTTGAAGCAAACATTGGTAACATTGACAAGGGAAGAAAACTTTTAAAGATAGGCCACACTCTAAATCCGAGGGATGCTGTTCTACTTCAATCTCTTGCTTTATTAGAATACCAACACTCAACTGCAAACCTTGCTCGGGTTTTGTTCAGGAGAGCGTCAGAATTGAATCCAAGGCACCAACCTGTTTGGTTTGTAAGAAATTTCTTTTCATGGATCATTTATCTTAAATATCATTACCCAATTTTTTATTCCCTTCTTTTAGTGTTCTGTAAACTAAGCTTGACATGATGAGGAATTTGTGCCATACATACTAATTCAACATGCAAAATAGTTTATCTTTCAGATTTAAAACAGTGTTGCATGAATCATGACTTCTATCTTACTGCATACTTTTGATTCCCCCACCTATAGATATTTTCGTATATAACTATTTGAAAAGAGAGTGATTGACCAGAAAAATTGGCGGAATGTAGGCTTGGGGTTGGATGGAATGGAAGGAAGGAAACATGAATAAAGCCAGAGAATTCTACCAAAAAACTCTATCAATTGATCAGAACAGTGAAACTGCTGCCAGATGCCTTCAGGTGACACGCGTGCATATGATGAATCTTGTTACAACTTGAGTCTCTACAAAGCTTAATAATCACTTGCTGTGACTATTTTCTCCAATGCAGGCCTGGGGTGTTCTGGAGCAGAGGGTTGGCAATCTTTCAACTGCACGTAGATTATTTAAATCCTCGCTGAATGTAAATTCTCAGAGTTATGTGACATGGATGACTTGGGCAGCAATGGAGGAAGAACAAGGAAACTCCGTGCGTGCTGAAGAGATTCGTAATCTCTATTTCCAACAGGTAACTGTCATATATTATAAGAAATTTTTTATGACCGGGACCTCTATAATCTCAGACCAATTTTTTGAAAATTAAAAGATTGCACTGTGTAACATGTAGATAATTTAACTTTTGAGAAAATATCCTTGTGCGCTGCTAACATGAGAAACTTTATTTGTTGCATGGTACAGCGCACAGAAGTTGTAGATGATGCTTCATGGGTTATGGGATTCTTAGATATTTTAGACCCTGCCATTGACACTTTAAAGACGCTCCTCAAGCTGAGCCCAAATTCCTACAACATGCCGTTTAATTCTTCGAGAAATATTTCGGGAACAGATAAAAACAGTGGCGATTTTTCTATTGAGGACGATGATGAGGATGATGCGAATGGTGAAAGTGACTTCGATTTGGATGCTTTCATTATGAAAAGGTTATCCTTAGATTCGTCCAATCTGGAAATTCAGTTGGAAGCGCCCAAAATTTCTTCTGAGAAGAGAATTCCACCATCTGGTAGAAGGATATGGCGACCAAATAACAGAATTGCTAAAGTGCAAGTACAAAGAAATGTTGTTTAGGTGTTGTCTTGTAAAGATTTACTTGATTTTAACAGTGACCGTGGCATGGCATAAGAGCTGTTTTACCTTGTGTTCAACACGGCCTTAGAAACAAATATTTTTGAATACGATACAAATATACTAATTTCTCATCTAAGTTTTTTTAATCAATCCTAGTCATAATATCTCTTAAATTTAATAAAATTAATTTGGACTTATAATTTACATATCTACGATTAATTAATTAATTTACATATCTGGATTTATAATTTGTTTAATGTCTGGATTTTTTTATGCTTTATTTGGACTTACTTTGTGAGAAGCATGTAACATGCGTTTATAATTTTTTCTTTTATAGAAACAACTAATGATATGTATATAAATTATTTTTACTTTACTTTAACAAACTCTTCAAGGTAACATATAAAATTATAGTTAATTTCAAAATGCTTAAACAAGTTCTTTTACAAATTACAAAATATACACATGGATTTATAATCTTGTACGTGTGACATCGTTTATTGATGTTCCAATACATAATTACTATAATGAAAAATATATGAGATAGGATACGTATGTGCATTTTTTGACGACTCTCACCTCAAATATTCAATCTATGTGATTTGCTATATTAATTAAATTTAAATATTTCCTTTGCTTAATTTTGTAATTCAACACACATTGTACTATACATTCTCCTTAATTACCATTCATACGATCATCTGTTACATCTATTTAATTCAATTAAATATAAAAAATGCAGAATTTCAAAAATTAACTATCTATGCAAATCATAGGAGTTATATTAACAAATATAATTAATATCGTACAACGAGTAAAATATTTTAATATTTTGATATTAAGTAATATAATTAATGTCAAACTATTAACATATTAACAACAATTTATTAACTTTAATTCACACGAATATTTATGATACCATGACATGTATAAGAGTTTAAATTAATAGTTAGTCATGGATTACAAAACACATCGAAAGTAAAAAAATAAAATAAAAAATCAACGGTTCGTCACCAAACTATATATATATTTTTTATCTAAATTGAAATTTCCCATCATTAATCTCTATATAATATATTCTCACTGTTCGTATTATTTATAAAATGTTTAATTACTCGGATGATATCCACTTTACTAGAAGTGTGTCAATTTGGTACCCGTCGAAAAAAAAGTGTCAATTGCGTCTCCATTTTTGAAAAAGTGCATCAATCAGGTCCCTTTCAGAAAAAAATAATTAACGTCGTTAACGGCAGGCCACGTGTCACTCTCACATTTTTTTAATTTTTAAGTTTTTGTTTAAATTTTTTTAATTTTTTTTGTAAAAAAATTTTTGTTGCCATGTGTCAAGTCCCTATTTTGACACGTGGCAATGTCAGTGTCACGTGACAAGATAAAGTCACGTGTGACAACTGTCACTGTACTTATCTCAATTTAGTACCAATATGTACCTGATTGTTTCAATTTAGTACCCACTTTTGTCTTTTTGGTTCAATTTTGTCCCAATTTTTTTTAATAATTGAAGTATATGTTTTTTAATTCATTTTTTTATAAGATTAATACTAATTAAGTATAATTATTTTTACAAAATTAAGTACTTATATTTATCTTAAAATTTAGTGGTCAAAGAATACATTGACAAGATATGGGTTAATAATATACAATAACATAATATGCTAAAAAGTTATTTTTAATAAAAATATATTAGTATAATATTTATACAAATAATATATTTGGTCTTGAATTCGACAGAAACAATATTGTTTTACTTTAAAAAAAAAAAGTAGATGATTATATTGTTCTATTAGTATAACATTTTTTGTACAACTAAATTTCAATATAAATATCATAGTACTTAATATTGTAAAAATATTTATGCTTAATTACTTTTAATCTTATAAAAAATTGACTTAAAAAATCTTCTTCAATTATTTAAAAACATTGGGATAAAATTGAATTAAAGGCACAAAAGTGGGGACTAAATTGAAACAATCAGGTACATATAGGTACTAAATTAGAATCAGTACAATGACAGTTGTCACACGTGGCATTATCTTGCCACTTGGCACTGACATTGCCACATGTCAAAACATGGACTTGACACGTGGCAACAAAATTTTTTTACAAAAAAAATTTAAAAAATTTTAAAAAAAATTTTAAAAAAAATTTTAAAAAAAATTTAAAAAAAATTAAAAAAAAATTAAAAAATAAAAATAAAAAAACGTGAAAGTGACACGTGGCTTGCCGTTAACGGCGTTAATTATTTTTTTCTGAAAGGGACCTGATTGATGCACTTTTTCAAAAGTGAGAACGCAATTGACATTTTTTTTTCGACAAGTACCAAATTGGTACACTCTTATCAAAGTGAGTATCATACGAGTAATTAAACCTTTATAAAATTAATATATGCATCAATAATAGTCGACGATATAACACTTTATCATTGCTTGTCATGTCATATTCTCGTCTTATATATCAGATCTTATATGGTGCTCTAAGCTTCTAAAGGAATCTGATGATTGTGTATATATACTTTTTGAATGAACCAGGAAAGAAGTACATGAAAGAAAAAAAACATACAGTGATGAATACTGCGATAAAAATAAATAAATAAATAAATATTAATAACTCAAAATTGAATTTTTTTATCTTGAATAAGACTTTTCAGTAGAAAATTAGGAAATGGAATATCCTATATCTTTCTATTTTATGATTAAAGAAGTAGAATGATATTCTATACGTATCTTTCCCAGATGCATTTTATTACCTCTAATTATGTAAACTTATAAATAAAATTACTTAATATTATGCAATCAATTGCCTAATGAAAACACATTAACATTGTACGTGCTACACGGTGTTAGAAATATAGAACAAACCTGTTAATGTTGTTTTAGAAAACCATAAAAAAAAAAAAAGAGAGAAGATTTTTACTATATAAGGTTAAGATTGAAAGTCGTGTCAATGTCTTATGTGATTGGACTCATGTTTTATTGGTATTGTATCTTTTCATTGAATCTCCTCCTTCCATATACATAACAAGTGGTATTAGAGTCGATGAGTAATCATGGTGACCGACTAAGATGAGTACAATGTTCTTGTATCGAAAATCTTCATGACAATAATTTTAGGTAAGTGTGTCCCGTTAAAAAGAATGACTTCCACTGGAGGACGAGTGTACTAATGTGATGAAAGAGACTCATCTTGAGGGAAAGATGGTTAGAATAATTCAAGTGTGAGTCTAAGTTGGTAAAAATGAGAAAATAGAACATTATATAAAAATAAAGACTCATCAACTTATTGTCGGTACCTTATTTTAAACTCATATCTCATTGATGTTGGAACTTCATAGTTAACCTCCTCTTCTTCGAAAGAACCAAAATATAACAGTGTCAATAAAAGAAGTTAAAACGTTTCGATTTGCGATTGGAGCGACAGATAGAAATAGACAAGACGCTGAAATATTCGGATATAATGCAGTAGTCGATGGATGTATATTCAGAAATACATGCAGAATTTCTACAAACTCTTCATTAGAATGCACAATAGTCAAACTCCTTATAAATGGTTTACAAAACCCTTTTCCTTTCTGTAAACCATACGAGAGATTGAAAAGAGAGGCAAAATTCTTAAAAGGAAAAAGGAAAATGAAATAAAGTAATGGAATCTGACACTCCCATGCCCTCATGTTTCTCGATATTTTCCATCACGTCTAAAGTAGGCTTGTGACAGTGTTTTCTCCATCAGACATAGAAGGACAAAGCAATTATAAGCTGAATGACTAAACGTAAAACCAATAGTAGTGATAAGAAAGAAACGAGTGAATATGTACACACTGTGATTTAACTATATTCCTTCTCTTCACGTGCTTTCTTCAACAAAGGTTCCTAGTTTGCCTCATCTCAAGTGATAACCACAATCATTTAACATAATTCAACCTTCAGAACAATACACTTAAGAAAATAAATTGAATGTCTGTCGTTACATAAACTCTTGCATGTACTTTCAAAAAAATAAAATATATATATATATATATATATATATATATATATATATATGTGCTTCCAAATAAAACTTATGTTAAGCTTGATTCCATTAAAGATTTTAAATTGAAGGTTATGTTTTATCTTTTACGTGGATAACTCATTTTAGAAATGATGAATTTTTTAAACAAAAAATTCCAACAGTTGTAATAATTTAAAAAATAAAAATAAAGATACAAGTCTTAAATCATGTAATTAGAGATGTATAAAAAGAAATATCCACGAACTTATTATTAAAATTTGTAGGTTGGAGGTAATATAGAATCTTCTTATTAATCGAATCCAAATTTGTTTAATTGTGTATAGCTTAAGAGATACAACATATCAATTTTTTTTTTTCATCTTGAAAAAACATTGCCACCGTTTTTCTCTTTTCTTCTTTCTTGCTATAACAGAGGAGTGATTGCTGGTTTCATCTGAGTTTATCAGCAATGATTTTATGCAAGACAATAGAGCTGGGTTGAGGTGTAATTGTTAAGGTCATGAATCATGATCTAGATAAGCTTCATATGCTTATATCTATATATAGTGGCATGTATATATGTGTAGAATCCGAGGTTCTCAGAGTGCCGTTTTCAGTTTATAATTAACAATTTAAAATTATATATATATATATATATATATATATATATAGTTTAAACATATTTGCTATGCTTGATGAGATATAAAGACTATATTTAGTGTGGTGGAGCATGCGATATTAATATATGCAAAGCTCTAAATTTTGTAAATTGTCTTGATAGAAAGTATGAATATTATGTGTATGGATTTGGGTAGCCCTTTTGTAGGTTGCAAATTTGAGAGAAACCAATAAGAAGAGACAATATATATAAATGATGCATTTTTTTGAGAGGGTAAAGACTCTATGGGAATCTATGATACACCGACATTTTAACTTGGGTAACGTATCTGTATCCGATATTTTAGGATATTTTATCGATACTTATAAATAAAGTATTTAATTTATAAAATTGTAGTACACTATAACAAATATTTTGAACAATGACCAATTTAATTTAAAAACTAAAAATTATTAACAACTAAAATAGTTTCAAAAAATTATAATTAGTCTCTAAATTGATAATTATAATAGTTTCTATTATGATCATTGGTTTATAAATTGGTCATCAATATTAACTACCAAGATTTTGACTACCAGAATAAGTGATTTATAAATTGATCACTAATATTAGCAACCAAATTTTGGCTACCAAAGTATTTGATCTTTATATTGTTCTTCAATTAGAAAATTGGTCTCTAACATATTGGTAACTAAAATTGGTTATTATTTAAGAAATTTCTTGTAATGGTACTTTATGATAACAATAATTTATATTTTTTATGTTAACAACTTTAGTACATCTAGTTTTATTTTGGATTCACACAATAACGATCATATATTTATTATGTTTTTAAGAATCATTGTTCACTTCTTGATATTCATATATCACATATCAATCATGTATCATATCCTATTATTTTAAAAATAAACGTATCGACATATCGGATGCGTATTATATCCAATTCAAGTATCGTATCCGTGCATCATAGATGGGAACAAAAAAACTAAGAGCCTTGCTATATTGTAATGAAAGAGTACCATAGTTAAGAAATGAATATTTGTCATATTGTGTTGGATTTTTTTTCTACCGAGTACAACCAAAGAGTGTCATACTATATTATATTTTTCTTTTTTATGTTGTTGATCTTGTTTTATACGGGTTGGATTAACTTAATTGTCTTCATTAATATATTTGTTTTTGTTGATAAAAAAAATTATTTCTATAATTTTCTTTCAATAATGTATTCATGAATGAAACCATCATTTATATACATTTTCTTTCAATCATGTATTCATAAACCATCATTTCCTAAACCCCTTGCCAATATTAGAAGCATCGGTGGAATGATATAATGCTATTTATGATATTTTTTCAATAAATGTGTACATTTTTTATTCATCTTATATATAACTTAAGGTAAAGAAAACTATATATAAACACTTAAAATAAAAATTATACTTAAACATATTTTAAATCTACATAAAATTGTAAGTTTCTAATTTTAATTCTTATTTTTTTCATTCTTGTAAACCTTACAAATATTTTTTAATACTTATAGAATAGTTAAATTTTAATTTTAATAATTTATCTTTTTTATATAAAGTTAATTCTAAGATGATGAGTTACCTTTAACTTTAAAATCTAAAAAATGTGTTTTTTAATATCATATGTTAACATTATATCATAATATTAATATTCAAATTCGCCACTTTTAAACAAAGGTTTAATTTTTTTTATTTAATATATAAATAGTAAATTAGCATCATTAAATACAAAAATTTAAATTTTAAAGAAATAAAAAACAGATATTTTATAGTACCTAAACACTTTACTTATACCTAAAAATTATCATACCACACTGATTTTGTACTGTGAAGAGAATAAGATCCGTTGAAAAAATGAACAAGCATGCAGTACCTAAACTAAACCCGGGTCCCCTACGTATCTGTGACAACTCACAAGTCTGGCCACACATGAGTAACCGAGCATCAACATTAACATTAGAATCAACACTTTGTGTGTGTTGAATAGAAATTAAGTTCGTGGAGTTTTATGTCGAAGGACTTGGAAGAGTTGGACACATAACAAATGATTTCTTAGGTGTATCGCAAACGACATTGGTAAGTCATTATCATTTGCTACATGCACATTTTTCAAGTGACAATGCTTGAAGAAAGTAGTGAAAATCTTTATAAGTAGATTCAGTGGATCATTTTGAGAGGTTATTGTTTCAGTTTTGTGGTGCAACCCGTGTAGATTGTGTACTTGTATTTGTCCTAATGGCAACGACTGTGATAAATAGTGTCAGCCTTTACTAATAAAAACTAACACAGGAATGCTATTTTCAACGGACGCATCAAGTTGCGTGTTGTGATAAAATAGTTATTAACACAATATTTTGATCGAGATGATACTAGATCATAGGACATTGTGAACAAACAACCAATGGTTTTTCACCACATATATATAAGGATCTCGAATGAGTTGGATGGTTGGGAGTGAACCCAATCCAATCACAGTAAACTTTCCTAATTTCAGTTCACACACCAGTACATCACTTGCTTCTTTTAGCTAAGGAAGTGTAGAAATGGTTGACACTTTCAGTGAAGAGAGTAGATTTCATATAAGAGAGTTTGATGAAGATAGAGATGTTAAGGTGGTGGGGAAGCTCGAGAGGAAGTGTGAGATTGGAACTAAAAAGGGGGTCTCCATTTTCACCAACATGATGGGTGACCCTTTATCTAGGATTAGGTTCTATCCCCTTCATGTTATGTTGGTGGGTAGCTAATACCCTATCTATATCTTTTTCCCCTTTACACGATTATCTCTCCAAATCCAAACTTGAAAACTTGGGTTCAATTAGTTAATTATGAATATGTTATCTGTTTCAAACACATGCATATACTATACCACATTATGCAGCAGATGGGTGTACTAATGGTATATGTGTTTCCTAAGGTGGCTGAGCTGCTTGAAAGCAAGGAGCTTGTGGGTGTGGTTCGAGGGTGCATTAAGAGTATGCAAACTCCTTCTGAATCATTGCTGAAGATTGGTTGCATACTAGGCCTTAGGGTCTCTCCTTCACACAGGTACTTGATTAATGCTACCATATAATGTACTCAATCTGTTTGATTTACATATGATCAGGATGTAAAACTTTGAACTTGGTATATGAAAAATCAGATTGCAATATGGTGAGTGTTGCACTGAATAATAATACATGATCTATGCAGGAGAAAGGGGATTGGACTGAAACTTGTCACCTCAGTTGAAGAATGGATGCTGAGAAATGGGGTTGAATATGCATTCCTGGCCACCGAAAAGAACAACGATGCCTCTAGAAACCTATTTACCAACAAATGCAAATTTGTGAGTCTCAGCTCACTTTTCATATTTGTGCATCCAATTAGTTTCCCTGCAAAGCACCTTTCCAAGGATATAGAAATCGAGAAGGTAAACATAGACCAGGCAATTTCCTTATACAGAAGAACCCTGATGGCGAAAGAGCTTTACCCATTAGACATGGATAGTATTTTGAAGGAGAATCTCAGCTTGGGCACCTGGGTGAGTTATTACAAAGAGGGAGGGTTACTCAACTTGCAGAGAAAGGAAGACATGATTACCAATGAAATCACAAGCTCGTGGATCATCTTTAGCATATGGAATACTTGTGAGGCTTACAAGCTTCAACTTAAAAAGTCTCAGCCACTTAGGTTTCTTTACACAACTTTAAATCATGCAAGAGACAAAATTTTCCCTTGTCTGAGAATGTCGGTGAGTGACTCACTGTGCAGGCCCTTTGGGTTTCTCTTCCTCTATGGGCTCCACGGAGAGGGAGAGAACCTTGGGGAGCTAATGGAATCCATATGGAGGTTCACATCAAGGATGGGAGAAAGTTTGAAGGACTGCAGAGTGGTTATAACGGAGCTAGGGTTTGGTGATCCACTTGTAAACCATGTCCCTCAAACAGCTTCTATGTCGTGTATCGATGATATTTGGTACACGAAAAGAATTTCAAGCCACAATGACGAAAAGGATGATGAATTGCTGATTAAGAGACAAATCGGGAATGTGTTTGTTGACCCTAGAGATTTTTAGGTCAATAACTTTTCGCGGCTACTTTTGTTGTTGATGCATCTGAGATTGTTTCTAGCATCATGATCTCAGCATATTGAGAATTATGTATACCATTGACTTCAAATTATCTCTTAGTTGAAGGACTACATTTATGATTAACATCAATTCATCATGTCACCCTTTTTTTCTTTTTTCTCTTTACTTTTCGGTCTTTTCTTTCTCCAACCCAGAGACGAATCATTGATGCAATAGTTTTATATCTCAAAAGATGGATTAAATTGTTGTTTATCATTTGTTGGTTGAACATAAAAGAAAAATTGAAAATACCTTCATGTTTTTCTTGGAATTCATGATGCAAAATCTCAAACAGACTACACTTCCAGAATGATCGCGGTTTATAGCTGAACTTAAAGATACCCAGATCCCTGCTTCAAATAACAGTTTTATTTTATTTTTTCAAAGTTATAACATACTTTCCAATAGATTATAGTTGAAGATTCGACCTTTTTCTTATCACGTTAATGTGTGTGTGATACTGTTTAATACTATTCAACACCATTACCCTCATATGGAATCATGGGGTTACCTGAAAAGGTAAGAGTGGTGCGATTTGCTTATCAATCTTTGGTGACCCTAGGAATTCAAATCAGTGTACAGATGCAACAGTACAGATGCAACAGTTCAAGGTATAGAAGATCGACAGAGAGAAGAGAATTATTTGCATGAGGAAAAGTATAAAGCATATTTTGGGTGGATTTAAGTGGTAGTGGGAAAGATCGGAATGATTAATATAGATATACCAAACTATCTAAGGGATATATAATATCAAAGGAATCAAAAAGTGTAAAGAAAATAAGATAAGAATAATTAAGATGTATAAATATAATTCCTCTCTAGTGCTCATATATACTATTTTCGTATATAATTGTACATTGGTTGTAGAGTTTAGAAGAGATAAATTATATAAAACTATAAGTATTTTTTGTACCATTAATTAATTAGAAATACTTTGTAATAAGATTATTATATAATTAATAAACTTTATGATAATAAGTACAAAAATTAATGCATTTATAGTAAAATTAACTATAAATATATACAAACATAAATCTGTGCATTAGCTCATAAATGTCCTTTTTTCTTAAGATAATATCATATTAATTATTAATTAAATTAATGTATCTGCACCCAAAAATCAAAATTCTTGATATTTTTATTTTATAGAAAAAAATAATCACGTTAGTTTATATTATAATCATTCATAGTCAATATAACGAATCAATTTTAGTTTAAAAAGGGTGCATAATGAGTTTTAGGGGCTGTATAAAAAATACAAAAAGACCAGAGCCAATCGTCACCAAACCAACCCTTTGTAGATTTCTTGGGCCATGAGTGGTATGTTAGTCCGACAAACTGTTCCCGCCAAAAAGTGGAAGACCTATTTACAAAAGGGGCATTTTCAATTGAAAACCGCGCCAAGTGACCTATCGTCACCACTTTCTGCATATGAAAACTCAATAACTCGGGAATGGAGTATCGCGATCATCATTGTTTCAGCAGAAAGTTAGATTCCGCCATGGATGTAGATTGTTGCCAAGAAGATGAAGACAAGGAAGAGGAAGAACTTGATCCATTTCTAAAATTCGTGGAACACGCAAGATCTGAACTGTTATCACTAGAAGGCGATGCAAATGGAGACGATGACGGTTCTGCTGGACTTGGATGGAGTTGGATCGTGTCTCGTATTCTGAAGACTTGCATTGCTTATTCAAGTGGCGTCACTCCCGCGATCTTGCTCTCTGAACTCTCTCAGGTACATAAACTTCTCTCTTCCATTTCTTCTCTGTTTGAATGTGATTTCCTCAGTGCACATGGACTACGGAATTTGTAATCGGTTACATCCTTTTCTTTTGGAATTAGATAGGTTATGTAGCAATTACTGTTCCCTATGAGAATTTGGCTGTTACATTTGCGCGGTGTTGAGTTTAGTTAGGTTTTTTTTGCTGTCTTTTTCTACTTTTCTTATTGTTGGTCTATTTTGAAGGCGTGGAGTGAGCAACGCAGGGTTGGGGCTCCTAAGAAGCAGCTCGAAGTAATCAACCAACTCAAGAAGAATCATCGGAGGACTAAGCTTCCGAACACAGTTACAATTGATTCCATATTCGAAAAGAACTTCCTGTCCTTGAACAGTGTTCTAGAAGCTGTTATCGTTGATGCATTTGTGCTCCCAGGTACTTTGGAATTAAAACATTTTTTGTCATGTGAATATTTTAATGACGGTAATGAACGAATGTGAAGATTTATGTTCTTGCAGTCTGAGTCACGAACTCAGAGTGATCAAGAACAAAGTTGACCTGATGTGCATGAACTTACATTGTTTCCAAGGAATTCTTAGCGCGATGTACACGTTTCCATGATAGGATATGTTCTTCCTAATGATAATTTTAGACAACAAAACTAGCTAGTTTTTAATGAAAATAACTCGAGAAAGAGAGGAAAAACGTGGGAGAGAACTCTGCAAACACATTCTCTAATTTAAATATTTATAATAATAAAGAATGTTCCTAAATCCAAGTCAGGTTAAGGATACCAAATTTAAATGACCAAGTCAAGAAGTCCAAATCTAAGAATAATCTTAGTTTTTAATGAATTCTAAATATTAATTTAAAATATATTTGTGGATAATTAAATAAAAGTGTTAACCTTTTGAAATACTAATAAAACATACAAAAAACTTTACCATTTGCTTAATTAAAGTATTGTTTGAATGAACTTAATTCGTTAAACATTTACAAATAGGCATCGGTTTTGTTATTTTACCACACTTTAACTGCAGTGAAAGTTATTTGGTTAAGGTGTTTTGGAGAAGTAAGTCAAATAGAACCCACTTAGTTGTTATGTTCAAAATTTGATATCTGATAGAGCCCACAATCATCCATTGATTCTTGTATGTGTTAATTTTTGTTTTGTAATGATTGATGCTTGCCATCTGCAGGCACAAACATTCACATGCTTATATTAGGGGATTATTGGAGCTCCAATACCATAGATCTCTACCTACACCGCAGGTAATTGAATTTAACGAATAAAGGTCTGACTCAATTTTGTAATTTGATGCATTGTTAATAAAAAATTTACCGCTATGCCTGCACTGACAGCTGGCTTTTCTTCTTCGTTCACTTTACATGGCTTGTTTCTCTTGCTACTGAAAGATATGGAAACCTGAAAGTACTTAAAACTTTGGTTCCTTTTTGTTTTTTTTTTTTACTTAAGTGAATCGTTTCTTCAACTTGTTAGACAATCTGACGGTAATGATGTTTAAGAAGATAGTCGGTCTTTTACTGTTGGCTCATTCAATTGTTTATCGCTTTAAAAGCTCTTAAAGTTTCCAACGACTTACATTTTTTAAATATTTGCACGAAATGCAAGTAGTGAGTATGGATTTAGCTCCTCTTTTCCGTTTGAAATATGTAGCAATATGTAGCAAGCTATGATACATTAATACTTTAATTTGGATCATGTATCCATGTTTGATATTTTAATATTTTTGTGATGATAATAATTTATAAATTTGTTATGTTGATAACTTTAATACATATGATTTTAATTTGGATTTATACAATAAAAATCATATATTTATAACATTTTTAAAAATTATTGTATATTTTTCAATATACATATATCATATGTCGTATTTTATTATTTTCAAAATAAATTTGTCGACATATTAGATACGTGTGATATCCGATATAAGTATTGTATTTGTGCTATATAAGTATTGTATTTGTGCATCATAGCTACTAAGTAATTTGAAATCAAAACCTTGGCATGTTTATTTGCAATTTCATTTAATATTGTGTCATATTTTTTCCAACAGATTCTATGACCTGGCAGGCATGCAAAACGGAATTCTGAAGCGAGGGAGGGAGATTTTTCTCACTGGTTGCTACCTCCGAACTGCCACTGGAGGTTCTGGACGTGCACGTCTTTTGCCAACAGAGTATCTTGTGATTCTATTGGATGAGGTAACGTTCAAAGTTTGTCCCAATACGAATTTGTGGTAATTTTCTTGGATCATTGTTGTTGCATATGCAAGTAGTTCGAGTTTGGAACACATCATGTGCTTCTGTAGACTAGTTCTTCCTTTTCGGTGTTTCTGCTACACCTAAAAGATAAGATTCATGTCAAGTTTTCGTGATGGTAACTCTTTCATTTTCTTCAAAACCATAGAATCAGGATGATGATGCAATGCTACTAGGAGCTCAGTTTTGTTCAGACTCTTTCTCTTCAATTTCTCTTGATGCAGTGAACGGAGGGGCTTCGTATTCCCTTTATGCCCGGTAAACTACATGCAGTTATTGATGTGTTTATCCAAAAAAAGTGGTGTTATCTTTTCACATTTTGCGATGATAAAATGCCATGCTTGATTTTACTTTTTGTGCAAAGATGCAGGTGCAGGTTAAAGTTTCAAAGTGTGTACTAGTCCATTAATATTTTCTTATATTGATTTATAGGATTGAAAAGATCGAATCTTCGGAAGTTCAAGGGAAGTTTGGAATCTTACAAAGAAAACAGATTACTCTTGTTGACGGTGATGGTGTTGTAATAGAGTTTTTCTTGTGGGGTGAGCAGATTCTCCTGGCCAACCTTTTCAGGTGAATTCTTGCGGTGATCAGACTTCTGAAGCTGAATAATTCTTTTCATGTTTGTGTGACATTCATTTTTTGGGGATTATACAGAGTGGGAAGCATGCTTGCCCTGGACAAACCATATGTTGCCAGTTCAGAGGACTGTGATGTCGAGACAAGTGAAGGGTTTTGTCTCGAATACGGAAGTGAAACACAGTTATATTTGGTGCCTTATATTCAACATGAAGAACAGGTGATTTGTGGATTTCTTATTGACATAACTATTGTAGTTGTCAAATGGAGAGAATATTAACAGCTGTGCCAATTAGGTGTGCGTAACATTGACTCCAAATCGACGTCACGGTTCACGGCCCTTGGGTTCTTGTAATCCCAGTCAGGATCTCAAGGTTTCTCAAGTTAGCTTACCCCGTGATTCTCAGGGGACCATTGATTTCAGTAATTATCCTTTTAGGGTGAGTTCTTTCTCTACCTCCCCTCTAAAGAAAATTAAAGGATAGTTTTTCCTTATTTTCTATTTGTTCTTAATCTGAATAGCTCTCTCACTAGTTATTTTACTTTATTCATGTAAGATATTTATTTATTATATTGTCAGCCTGCCAATAACCGGTGTTTGATTTTATTATTGGCTTTAGTTTAGCAACACAATTCTGATACCCTGCGTGAAATTTGTGTTGCCCGATAAATTATGTAGGTCTCTATTGATTCAGTATTCAGTGGAATGTATATAAAATTTGCCCTGTGTGGGCCAATAATACAAAAGGATGCAATGGAAAAATGTTTTATTCACTGTTCTCTTTTATATTTAATATTTACACACTATCTTATGTGCACTGCTTCCAAAGGTGTGCTTGTGTATCTTATGGTTGATTACCTAACTTTGTTACCTGTGTGAAGTTTTGCAGTCATTTGTGGTCGACCTTCGTGACAAGATGACGGGTATCAGTCTCTATGGTGTTATTACAGATATTATCAAAGAAGAAAATATCAAAGAAACTGTTTTCTCTTTAAGAATCGCGGATGCTAGCGGAGAAATTTGGACAAAGCTTCATTTTGCGAGATTTTGGTATTAAACAGTATAAGGAAACCGGTTAACATGTTTCTTTGCAGTTGTAAATATTCTTTTCTTAGTGCTCTGCGTCCTCATTCTTATAATATATACCGCAGGTCCTTAGGAAGAGTGAGTCTCGGTCACACTGTATTCATATCTGGCTTGACATGCTCAATGTCGAAACAAACATGGTGAGCGCATCCAAGTTCAAAGTTAACATTAAAAACTGATGCACATGGCCAGTCACCACATGAGAAAGACAATTGTGAAAATTGACAGAAAAAAATGAAAGTCTTTGAATACTTCAAATTGTTGCATAGTCCCCCTTTCCATCATATCGCCTGCTCTACCTATTTTATCTGCCTGTATTGATCCCTTTTCGTGGCTAATATATCCGCAATACAATTGAATGTTTCATTGTCAGTTTGGAAGTATTATGGTTTGAGAAAGGTATTGGAGCTTCTTTCATCAATCTCAGTTGCTTACCAGCATTGATCTACTCATCTTGCCTTCATAAGCTATCGCGACTCTCTGATATTTCTGACCAGACTAGCTACGCACAAGTAAGAATAACGTATCAGTATGTATTATTTGAATGTCTACTTGACTTTTTTCTTTTATGTTTCAAATTACGGCGTCTTCTTGTCACTAGTGTCTTCTGTTTACAATTTTCTGACTAATCATTAATTATAGCTGATGCAACATGATACTATATACAGAAAATATTTTTATTTACTAATATAAGACATCTGGCAACAACCTTAGCTACTTTTTTTATTGTTTGAACTCTATATTCTCTGTTACTTTGCTGCATGCAAGTGCTCAACCCTAATGAGTTAAACACGAGAGGTTATTGACATGTTCCTCGAGTGTTCGTAGTTGGATGGTCTTCACGAATTATTGTTCTCTAAAAAAGTATAGATCCAGACATTTAAAATAATAGGATTACATAAATAACATATCGCTTTATTATTATACGTCAAAAAATTGAGCTCTTGAATACAGTTCCGAAACTTTCCATGCCTATCCTTTTTACAGTATCTCCGTTATTTTATTGTTTATTTACAAATTCTGATAATTTTCCTTATTATTGTTGAAGGTATGTCGAGTCTCGCTTGATCCAATTCGGTATTATTACGTCAATACACGATTTTCACATTCTCTATGTGGTCATTTTGTGAACAAGATGCCTGATGGGTCGGTGAAATGCTGCTTTTGTCATACAATTTCTGATGCTACGCTAGTACGCACTTTTCATCTGAAAATTACTCTTGTGGATGAGGGTACGAAAGTTTTGGCATGGTGTACAGGTCAAACTGCTATGGATTTGTTGCAGATAGCTCCTGAGGAGTTTTATGAACTTCCCGAGGTAACATCTTAAACATGATATCCCTTTCCCATTGCAAGCAAAATTGAGTTTAGATAATATAAGAAATCGCGAATTGTGAGCTTGAGCAATGCTATAACTAATATCACTTCTATTCAAAAAAATTTGGTTCTCAAAGAACACATTATTTTTTATTTCAGGAAGAGCAATTAATGTATCCTTCGTCGTTAGAAAATGAGAGGTTTATGGTTGCATTGGTAAAGTGTAAGCGAGATGGTTGTTTGATAGATGGCCTCTCGCCAGACGATTCAGTTTCGTGGGAAATCACTCGTGCATATAAGTGTGAATAATTGTTGAATTCAGAGTTGTAGTGGCACTGGGATTGCAATGAAATTGGAGTCGTCCTTGCACTATCATATAATGGAAGCCTGGAAGGTATTTCGTGAAGAACCCACCTCATGCATCCTGTCTAAAGGAAAGTCTAATGATCTATTGTTCAGCCCGAGTATTGCTGTATATTTTGAGTGAATGTTTCAAAAGATTAATATTACATTTATTAATTAATTAAAAATTTGATTAAGTGATTATTTAAATAAAATATTTGCTTTCGACTTATTCTCATACCATTCTTTCATTATAGAAGTTTGAAGAATTGAGTTATAACTCCCCCGTCATTCTCATTCTCTTTTCCTTTGTGACTTTTTTTACTTTAATTTTGTTCCAAAATTTTATTGGGGGAGTGATATATTTTGAAGAAATTGCGTATTGCTGGATAAAGATCTTTTAAAGCACTGATTAAGGGGCCACCAGGTTAATTGTTTGCGATTATAGATAACATCATGGACTAGATTTTATTTTAAATCCATGCACGTCAGAATTATGAATGGATAAAGTATTGTACTAATTTTATTTGGAACGATCATACACTTGTAATTTTAAAATTTGGGTAGGATTGTTAGCAATTTAGATGTAGTTTCTGTTTTGTGATTAAATAGAGTGCAGTTTTCTGTTCAATAATAGGTCAGTTGACCTATTATTTAGGGATATGATGCCAAAATTTAGCCTATGATTTTAGAAATCCACCCATGATTTTATGCCTCAAATTAGTGGGTCTCGAGTTTTTTTTTGGTTGTATGACTATAAGGCCAAATGTTTGCAGTTTGAATTGAATAGAGAAATTTTACCTGTGTTTACAATTAGAGGTTTGATCCAGAATCTTATTGAGTGAGAGAAATAGTTGTGCGTGATAGTACCGGCGTGAGTGAGAAAAAGAGTTGTGTGTTATCACCAACAGTTCTTCTAAAAGAGGAACATGATAGAAACGAGCATCAACAAATATGTCCAGACTAATCCTTAGATTTGATGGACATTATGATCATCGGTAAAAACTAAAGGAGAATTTCTTTGATTTAAGAAGTATTGGCAGTTGATAGAGCATGAGATTTCAGTTGTTACAAATAAAACAACTCCATCAGACACCAATTCAAGGTCATGGAAGATCAACAACTGAAAGAGTTGTAGATAAAGGACTATATATCAAGCCATTGATCTTGAAATTTTAGATACTATCCTCAATGATGATTCGTCAAAGACATTTGAGATTTTATGAAGTAAAAATTTCAAGGTTCATTTCAGGTGAAAAAAGTACTCTTCAAATTCTTTCACGAAATTTTAAAAGTATGGAAAGTATGTCTAAAGTCGAAGTATTATTAGTTCAATTTTTTTTTCTTTGATTTCACTTAAATAATACGTTTTAATATTTATTAGTCTATTTAAAAGAAAGATTTTATTATTAGTGTATTTCATTAAAATTTAAAAAAAAGGAAGTAAATTAACATTTGAAATATACTGAATATTTGTTTTATTTTCTTTTTATATTTATAATTTTAAAATGTATTTTTTTAACTTTGTCAACCTTATTTTGCAAAATTAATAAATATTTTGATTATCATCAAATTTTATTTGTGTAATTGTATAATATTTTATTTTGTGCAATTTTTTTATTTTCATCTAGTTATTATTTGATATTTTGATTTGAAATTTATGTAATTATAAATTCTTTTTAAATATTTGATAACAAAGAAATGAGGATATTTTATTTTAATTTTAAATAATTAATAATATCATTTTTTTAATGTTTCTTTTTTTGTAAAAATGATTTTATTGATATTGAGAGGATAATAAAACGAGTATGATAAGTATGGATGTATCTTATTCTAACAAGAATGGAGATGAAAAAAAAAATTATACCTACTAAAAAGGAAGGAGGATAGATTTTTTTTGGGAAGTAGGATAGAACCGTGTAACCCGTCTTCCATACTACCATCCCTAGTACACTGGTGTGGTGCAGAAGTGGTGGAAGGTGCTTAAGTCTTTTCCTATTATTATGAAAGTACACTTAATAATTTTGAGGATGCAAGAAACAATAGTCCCACCTATTTGACTTAAGATTGGATTGTGTACCTTCAGGGTTGAGGCTAGGCTAATCTTCATCCCGTAGTTCATTCAATTGTCGAGCTCAAAACTAGAGAACTATCTAGACTAAAATCACACTACGGACAGTTTCTTCCTACACCATATAAATAAATTTTCTATTTTACCATTTTTGGTTTGTATGATTAGAAAGTTCAGATTATGTAATTTGAAAACATTTTGAATTGCGCAATAAGAAAGTCTTTTTTCAAGGAAAAAAATGGTTTTCATGTTACACCATCCAAAAGTTATTTTTTACTTTTGAATGTAATCAAAAAGTCAAAAAATGACTTCCGAATTATATAATCTAAAAAAGAACAAAATGTGAAAAAGAAAAAAAATAGATGCAAGGGTATGGAGGTGCACGAAAAAACTGCCCACACTCCGTTATCTCCTAGAGTTCAGATAACCCAGCTAAATATTCTGTTTAATCTCCATTAACATTTGAAAAGAAAGACAAAAAAACATGCTTAAATGGGCATATGATCAGGGGTAATTTTTAAACGACTGCAGAGAAATTTTTCTTTGATACAAAGAGAGAAAGATAAGTTTGATTTGGATGGCAGGAGCATTTAAAAATAATGTTAAACTAATAGCAAAGCTCCACAAAAAAGGAGGGAACAGAACAGGAAGCAGATGTGTAAAAATTGTAGTTAAGAGATAAATATGAGAAGCAAGAGCAACCATCCAATTATTCATTTCTTCTTTCACAGCAAATAGCATCATCAGGATTTCAGTATAATATCAGCCATGTCCACGTTACCCGAACAGACAATCAGTCATTTCTTCTTTTATTGCTGCTGCTGCCACCAGGGTTCTGCTCCGTAAGCATTTTTAAAACGTTTACCAATGCTCGCAAACGATCCCTTATGCCAAGACCATAAAGAGCTTCAACAAGTGACTCCTGAAATTCGAAGCCATTCTCTGCAAGCGGATACTGTGACAGACAAAAGGCCCATTAAAGTTTCTATTCACAGTGAAGTAACAAATACTACCTCATTTCCATATATATATGAAAATCTTAAGCATCTAAAGATACGAGAAGGAGATTAACAAAAAGTGTCCCTGACTGACCTGAATAGGCTTAGGTATCTTGGTTTTAATAAATGGCCACCATCTATCTTCAACAACTGCTTTAACAAGACAGCAAGCTCGCAAACCTTCTACTCCACCAAATCGTCCAAATCCACTGTGTTTCACACCCCCGAATGGAAGGGACTGCAAAATAAAAAATGCAAAATTACTTCAGTGAAAATTGAATGATAACCTAGGCTGAGTTAAACAGGTTTACCCACTTTCAATTTCTATTTTCCACCAGGAATTTTAATCATTTTTAATTTATTAATTTTATCAGTCTTCCTTTGCCTTTTTAATATCAAACATGTCATTGTGTTTATGCAGAGTGTTATGAAATTGTTTGTTAGTAGTTAGTTGGTTTAGGAGCCACACCTGGGAAGGAATTAGTTTTTCTGTTGTAAAAGTGTAGTTAGCAGTAATATGATAAGATAATTGTTATTGTTGGAATAATATGTAATTGTTCTCGTTCATACTCTTCCTTGTATCTTCCTTCTAGAATAATTTTGGGATTATTCTTGGTTAAATCCCTATGTTTCTGTAATTCTTTTGAGTTGCTATTCCTAGAATTACTACGTTTGCATAAATTGGTATCATCCACTTCGGTTCATTTGGGTTTGTAGATGGCAGAGGCTACTCGAAATGCTGCAGTTATTACAGACTTGGAAGAACGTATGAGTTCCAGGTTGGAATCAAGGATGGAGTAGGCAGGATCTATACAAAAAACTCTTGTAGAATCTCTTAAAGATCAAATTCAAGAACTGTTGAAGCCTCAAGTAGGTAGGGGGCGCTTAGGTGGGTAAGTTCGTGTGGGGTTTGTCCTCCTCAGGCCCCGAATTGATGTGGTACGTGATTGTCATGTATTGATTTTCCTTGTCTTTTGGCAAGAATGTGAAAATGGATACAGTAACTCAAGCATTATTTCTTGATTGACAATATACTTGATTGACAATATACTTGAGCAAGTGTGCATCAAGTTAGTTATTTATTTTGGAAGGGAAAGCGTTGCACCGGCATACAGCAGTGGCTCGATTTGCACCCTATTTTCCAATGCTTTCATGGAAACAATATACAAAGGTGTTGATTGATAGATTTGGTGAGTTAGGGGATGACCCTATGGCGGAGTTGATGAGATTAAGGCAGTGATGTTCAGTATATGAATACCATGAAGACTTTGATGCTTTTGTTAGAAGAAAAAACTTGAGGAGGATACGTTGCGTTGCTTCTAGGGAAGTTTAAAGAAGGAAACAGAGATGATGGTCCGCATGTTCTCCCCAACTATGGTTAGCCGAGCATTCACTTTAGGTAGAATTTATGAAGCCACTATACCTGGAACAGGAGCCAACACAGCAGAAAGGAATTTATGAACCCACAGCTACACCTGTAAGTGGGTCGAGAATTGATTCAAGTATGGCTACTAGAGCCAAAATAGAAACTACCTTCTACCCTATATGAATGAAACCAGGATTATGTTAATTTTTGTGATGCACCCTATTCCTAGTGTAGGAGTAATTAATATATCTAGGCAATCATGATGTGTAGGCTAGGAGGTTGAGTGTTGGATAACCTCTAACCTAGCACCTAGCTGCAGCCTTTAGTTTTTCACCTTTTTTGTATCTCCTTCA
>Ga0214544_1004837_pt1 | contig 26642 bp, 20 predicted proteins | sample CNSS3metaG_FD_160074 | JGI IMG/M metagenome (GOLD analysis project Ga0214544, IMG submission 160074) | Root nodule microbial communities from cowpea collected in UCLA plant growth center, Los Angeles, California, USA - CNSS3 | ecosystem: Host-associated > Plants > Roots > Nodule | place: USA... | reverse complement strand
TATTGAAACCTATGACCAAGAACAATCAAAAGTCCAAATTATTTACATATTTAATCCCAAAATTATAAGAAAAGGTCAACAGAACATGGATCGAGTTTGATCTTTAACTTTATCATCACAGGTGGCTAAGATACATAAGATTTGAGGAATATTTTTTGGTTTATAATACAATATATTGAGGAATAGTATAATACAACATCTCATGTAGTTTTCTGGAAATTCATTTTAAAAATATATAATTTAATGTATAGAAAAAATTATTTTATTTTTCTAAATTTTTTTTTTATAAAAAACTCTTATGGAGACAAAGAAAAAAGGAATTAAGAAAACATCACGTCGCCATCACTATCCTTTTCTCGACTTTGAAAAGGAATTATTATTTTAATAAAATGTATTTTTTTATTAAAGAAGATAGAAAAAAATATAATAAATGCCTATAGCGTCAACGAGAAACAGCGAAAACACAACTTTGTATAATCCTACTATAGTTGTAGAACCAGTTAACAACCATTATTTGTATTTTTATGAAAAATAAGTGAATAAATTTATTTTATTTTCAACATATAATTTATGAATTGTTTTTATTGATTGTAATTATTAAGATTTTTAATTCAAACGACTAAAGAGTTCATTAGCATACTTTTTAAAGAATCTATTATAAACTAAAAGATATTTACGTAATTATCATTTAAATATTTTTATATTAATATTGAATAAAACTTGATATTAAAGTTAATGTAATTTGGCAAATTAAGTTTGTATGTTGAGCTCGTGCAGCTTCCTGCACCTGTTTTTCTTCATGCACCACCATAAAATATGTTATATTTTTATTCTATCCTTCAATTAAATTATATTAAAAATCCTAACCTGCTAAATTCAAACATAAGATCAGAGTTGGTGGAGAATGAACAATTCATATGTTGGGCTTCACTACGAGTCATCCATTAGTTTTTTATTATAATTATTTGTCAGGTCTTCAACATTTTGGAAAGCTTCTCCGGAAACATAATATTTTGTGACAGATTTGAAATCTCTTATTTGCTGAGTGTTGTTTTTTTCTGGGATAATTCTGTTCAGAGCATAAGTCCTGAGTGGTATTTAAGGGAGCTGGCAATATTTGGATCAAAGATTTTAGGGTGATAATTATTTACTTCAAAGAGATGTTGAACTAGTTGATTCTTGTAACTCTTATCTAATGGATAAGTCTCAAAAGTCCCCGCATGTATGCCCGATCATAACAGCCCACCAAGATTTTTGAAATATGGGCGATGGATGATGAATATAGAAACTAAATAATTAAGAGAAGTTTGGAATAATATTTTGTTGAAAATTCAAGTGTGAGTCTAAGTCTTATATCGGATAGAAATAAAAAAGTGGGAACCATATAAGGACGAAGACCCATAAATCTATTGTCTAAGATTTTGAATTAAGAGTGATGTTAATTCTTTATGTGGTTGGACTCAGGTTTCATTGGTGTTGTATCCCTCCTCTATAGACGTAACATCTTTTCCGATCTTCAAATTTTATAACTCTTTTTAATTATTGTCGCCACCATGATAAAGGAGAGAACCATTCTAACAGGGTCCAAAAATAGTACTCATCTTTGTCATGATCACAGAGTGTACATATTGGGGAAAGAGACACTTGGAACCACTGAAGTGGTTACAGCTTGAAGGGCCGAGTATACTCCAGCTTATTAAGCAAAATAGCCAATCCTGGCCAACTCCAATATGCTAGTCCGAATATACTCCAACCTAGGAGGTTTCATAGTACACGAACTTACCAAAGGCAGATAAGCAATATGAAGGCAGGCGAGGATGTCGTGATGACTAACTAGGGAATAGGTCTGAATGATCTCGGCACAAGGGTAGAGGATACCTTTGCTGAATAAGCTGTAATAAGTACTATGAACTTGTGTTGAAGAGATGGAGCGGTAAGAAAGGAATTAGATTAATTAAGCACAGTTAATAAAACCTAAAACCAACTAAACATTGCAAACCCTATGCCCATAGGGTTTGGCAAATTAAAGTAGTATAAAAGGCATTATTCACGAGGTAAAGACCCTATGCTATTTTTACTATTACTGACATTTATTGCTCTGGCATTGACTTGAGCGTCGAAGTGACTTTGTAGGCTCCACCACCAGCAAGACTCTTCATCGGAAGGAGATACTTCGACTCTTGGACTTAGACACTGAAGCGAAGAAGGTGGACGTGTGCATTTAAAGGTTCATTGGCTTCTAAATAACTTGTGTTTGCGAGTATATTTGTACTCAGCAGGAACACGGAGAATGTTATAAACCATTTTGGTATGGGAATAGAATATTGGACAATATTGCACCAAATTAACCAAATAGTTGGTTCACAAATATCCCATCCCACACCATAGAAAAGTTCAATGATTCCTCCAAATGGAATTTCTGGGTTAAAAATATTGGTAGGAGAATGTTTGTATTTCATGGTTTCATGGAGGAAATAAAAGTACCTTATTTTGGCATATTGAAGGATTTTAGCCAGGGAAGATGGTGATAAGCAAGGAGGATAGACCTTTTCAGTTTTTGGCTTTGGAGGGAAAATGTTTTACCATGAAAAAGAAAGGAAAAACATGAGAGGCTAAAATATACTGAATAGATTTTCTTGGTCTGGAAAGGAATCAAGGATTAGGTTGTGGTTTCCTTTAATATGTTTCACTGTGAAATCATATCTTGAAAACCAATCCTTCAATCTCAATATCCGAGGATTTGGAGGCATTTTATTTTTAAACTTAAGAATCTTTGGAAATGAGGAGTTGTCCAATTGAATTTCAAAGTGATGTCCTCTCAAATGAAAATCAAACTTCTTCATGCCATTTTTTTTACTACCAATGCTTCTTTGAAGCTGGTGTGATAATGCTTTTCTACTTCTTTGAATTGACCATTAGCATGCCCACAATAGTATTTTTTATTTCCATCTTCCTTAATGAGAACTGCTCCCTAGTAATGGTTATTGGCATTTGTCTGAAGAATCATTTTTCCAATTCCAGGAATCTTTAAGGCTGGTGGAGCTTGGGCAATCTTTTTCAGTTCTTGAACAACTTGGGTTTGATCCGGTTCCCATGGGGAGGATTTTTTTTTAATAATTTGGATAAGAGGCTTGTGTATCTTGCAGCACCAAAAATAAAGTCTCTAATATAGTTGAGTACGCCTAGAAATTGTTGGATTTGTTTGGCAGTCAAATTCTGACCAGGGAAATTCAAAAGTTTATCAACAATATAGCAATATGAGGATGAGGTTGATAGGTTCCTTGAGAGAAAAACATTACTAGAAAATCAATTTCTCTTTGAGCTAAGTGAATCTTCTCTTTTGAGTCTATAATCTCATGTTGGTCCTCTAGTTTTTGTTAGTTTTAATTTGGTTCTAACTTTTGAAAAATTGATACAATTTAGTTCTTTTTGATCGTTAAGTTTCTTGAGACGGATCAATGTTTTTTCATCGACATTGAAGCAGTTAATAAGAATGATTTGCTTTGTTGGTGTAATTAACATAATCCTAGGTCAATTTTAATGAAAAATCATTAATCTGTTTCAAGAAATGTAACAATAAGGACCAAATTACATTAATTTTTAAAAAATCAAGACCAAATTGAGACTAAAAAATACTAGAGGACCAACTTGATATTTTTATATTTGGAATGATGGTTTCGAAAGATATTTTCGGATTTGAAAAATTATTTCCAGAACATTCATTCCAAAATATAACAAAAGAAATCCATAACACACTAGTGCAGAATGAACTTTTCACAGTGTCCAATATGCATCAGTTCAGGCGCAAACGAGGCATATGAAGACATGGTGACACGTTTGTAATTTTTTTGAACTTTTATGCCTCGGTTGTACATAGAACCGAGCCATAAACCCTCCAAAATTTTTTATTTTTCCCGCTGCTTTGATATTTTTAAACAAGTGATAGACTTTTATGCCTCGGGTCACATCTAACCAAGGCAGATAGATGTTTATGCCTAGGGTCTCCTATAACCGAGGCGGATAAATGTTTATGCCTCGGGTCTCTTATAACCGAGGCATATTTGATTGCTTTTCGAGTGGAATATACCTCGAGTTGCTTGTAACCGAGGTAGATAGATGTTTATGCCTCGGTTTAAAATCAACTAAGGCAATAAGTCTTCTTAGGGTTAAAAAGAAATCGTCCTACTGTTCGTCTTCTTCGCATGAGCAGCAACAATGTTTCTCTCTTCCATTTTTGAACGCCAGTTCCGTTGCAAAACGCCAGTGTTCCTTCGTTGGAGTTTCGTTGCAGCACGCAAAGGTTCCTTCGTCACTCCACCACCGGCCTATTGTCGCACAGGCCTCCTCCATTGTCGTCTTCGTTAGAGGTTGCAAAGTCGCCATTGTCGTCGTTATATCTCGCTTTTGGTATGTGCTTCTCCTTTTTCTAATTATGAAACCCTCCATTTTGTTGAACATGTGATTGGGCTCACGGTGGTTCATATGTTAGTGGTTTAACATTCTCCGTTTTGATATGGTGGTGAAGGGAGGTTGTTCTGCATCGCCGGTGAGATGACTGAAGGCCTCGTGAAGCTGTTCCGGCGTGATACGATGGTCGAAGATGGTGGTGACGGTATACTGGCGACATTTAGGGTTTGAATGGTGGCTAGAGTTTCTGATTTGAGAGAAGGTTTAAGATGATGATGTGGCACATTGTGGTTGGTGCATATGCGTGTACAAGGATCATGGCCACATGTCATGCTATTATTGGGTCAGCAAGCTTTTTTTTTTAAATTCATGATACCCATTAGGCCTCGGTTCCCTCCAGAACCGAGGCAGTAACCCTCGCATATTCCTCAGTTCATAACCGAGGCATAAACAGATCCTTTTTTACCTCGTCAGTATATGCCTTGGGTGTGAAATCGAAGCCAAAAGGTCAAAATAATCGCGGTCAAATCCCTCCCCTACACTAGTGACAATGTTTCGAAAGGTATTTTCAAATTTGAAAATGTCTTTCGAAACACTTGTTATGAAATTTTGTTTATATTTCGTTTGAAAATACCTTTCGAAACATTGTTATGAAATTTTGTTTATATTTCGGATTAGATGTTTTAGAAGAAACTTCCTAAATCCAAAAATAACTTTTAGAATGCTTAATGAGGAAAAATATTAAAACTAAGATTTAATTATTATTTTTTTGTCTCTATTTTCGTCCAAAAATGTCAAGTTAGTCCTTCAGTTTCTGTTAGTCTCAATTTGGTCCTGATTTTTTAAAAATTGATACAATTTGATCCTTTTTGTTAAATTTCTTGAAATAGATCAATGATTCTTCATTAAAATTGAAGTTGTTAGTAAGAATGATTTTGCTTTGTTGGTGTAATTAACATAATCTTAGTGTTAATTTTAATGAAAAATCTTTGATCTACTTCAAGAAATTTAACAAAAAGGAACATTTTTGCATTAATTTTTACAAAATTTAGACCAAATTGATACTAAAAAACTTGAGGACCAACTTGATATTTTTAGACGAAAACATGGACCAAAAGATAATTAAACCTAAAATGAGTTCATGTCATGCATTCCATGATGAATGTGTTGAACATGAAGAAGAAGTAGTTTTATTGGTTTGAGAGATATGAGAGGATGGTTTTAGAGCGACTAGCAATCCTCAACTTCCCAAAGCATAAAAAAAATTATAATTGCAGTTTTTGAAGTTACAAAAAATAACTTGGTGATGACTGTTTTTCAACAACCATTTCCCAGTAAGTGTACTGGTACATAGTAGTATCAACAATTGTTGTATCCACTGAGATTTAACATATATATTGGTAGTTATATTTTTAGGTTTTTGGTTGATAGAGAATGCAAGTAAATAAAAATAATAGTTATTAGATAGATTGAGTGGAGTAGAGGCTATGAATTGATTTCATCTCATCTTCTTTTACTACACTACTTTACGGATAGTGCCTACTCGCTACCCGACCCGCAAGAAAAAATCATACATGTTACCCGCCTCGTTACCCGTTGGATACCTGCATAAAACATACCCGTGAATATTTTTCAACCCGCAAGTACCCGTTGGACACCCGCGAATATTTAAAACAAATTATTAGTTTTTAAATGAGGTTCAAATTAAATTGCGAAAAAAAAAACATTTAAGCATACATCCAAATAGAAGTTAATTAACAACTAAATAAAAGTTAAAACATAAATTCAAATTAATAGTACCTAAAACATACATCTCAAATATAAGAAATTTAAAAAATAATTCTTCTAAAAATAACAATCTAAGATCTATGTTTCCTCTCCAATATCTCTATGTTGACCACTTGTCCACTTTCAAATTTGATGAACCTGAAAAGGAAAATCAATTCCTTTGTCATAGTCAATCATTTGAATGAATATCAATATTTTATTTGAAGTGCTAATTTAATTACCTTCTATGTTAGTCCATAGCCAATCTTGAACACACATCAATGCCTCTAAAGTGTCTGGGTGTAATCTACTACGACGTGGAGTAAGCAATTGACCACCAGTACTAAAAGAAGACTCAGAAGCAACTGTTGAGATAGGAATGGCTAGAAAATCTCTTGAAATCATTTGCAAAATTGGATATTTTAACCCATTAGCTTTCCACCAAACTAAAATGTCAAATTCTTCATCTGAATCAGGTAGTGTCGGTTCCTCCAAGTAATAGTCAAGTTCCAACTTATAATTTGATGGTTCACTTTTCTTTGCAATCTGATGTTTTGCAAAATCTCTCCTCCAAGCATCTTTTCTTCCATCAACACTTTGGCATATATTTATGTTTGGATTTTGACATGAAGAAACTAACTTCTTACCTTTCATGTTCATTTCATACTCTCTTACCAAGTCCTTAAAAAGAATCTTCACCTTTTCAATTTCACAATCAGATTGATCACCATATATCTAAGGGAAAAAATAATCCAACAAATCAATTTTATACCTAGGGTCTAACACAATACCTATAGCCATCACTCCACTGATCACACCCCAATACTTATCAAAGTTTAAAACCATAGATGCAGCCATTTGATGAATAATATAATTGGAAGAGTTAAGCCATTTCATCAAAGCCAACTTAATTTGACATACCTTTGGAAAAAAAATGTTACCAGTTGGATAAGAAGTACCAAAAAACATGAGTGTCACATCATAAAATATTTTCAACTTTTGACAAATTTCATTTGTCATTTGCCAATCATTTGCACTGGGCGAAGCTTATATTGACTCTCTCATTGTTATAAACAATCAAATACTTCCTTGTATTGTATGGCTACTTGAAGCATTAAAAATATAGAATTCCACCTAGTTCTGCAATCAACAACTAATTTTCTTTTGAATTGAATATTCCATTGAGCACATGTCTCTATAAATTTCTCTTCTTTTTTAGGTGTAGCTGTCCAAAAATTAGCATTGTCTCTAACCTTTTCAATGACATTAGCAATTATGGACAAACCATCCTTCATAATCAAATTCAATATATGTGCATAACATCGCATGTGAAATAGTTGGCCACCCAAAATAAGAGACCTAATTGAGATCTTATCTAAAATGCGATCAATCATAGCATCATTCGTAGTGCAATTATCAACTTTCAAAGTAGAAACTTTTCTATATAGATTTCAATCCATTAAACATTCAACCAACAATTCAGCAAGAACTTGACTAATATGAGGAGCAGACACATACATAAACCTATATATGAAAGACAAATTTAATTAATCTAGTCAAGAAGAACAAAGTTAATATGAAAATTGCAATTAAAATAGAGTAAAATTTTATTACCTCACAAGTCATGTAGCCTCTATTTTGATTAGTAGCAGTCCACATATCAGTGGTAATTGCAACTCGACTTTGAATCCTTGACAACATTAATTTCATCTTCTCTTTTTCTACATTGTAATCCTTCATAATATCTTTTTTAAGGTGTTTCGAGAAATCACCTTGAATAGAGGTTGAACAGCATCACAAAATTCTTTAAAGCCTATATGATTAACCATTGACATTGGATACTCATGTAGAATTATCATCTTACGAAGTGCATCTCTAGTTGTTTGTTGATTAAACACATAGTTGCTAACAACTACGGTTTCACCACCTTCTTTATGAGTTTTTAAAAATGATTGTCTGACGTCCCATGTTGTTCGAAGCTTGCAACTCTTGAAATGGCTTCTCAAATGTGATGTACCTTGCTTTGTGTCACCCAAAAGACTTTTGGTGCAATAATTGCATATCGCTTTCCATTTTCCATCTACCTTTTGTCTCTTAAAGTGATTCCAAACATTTGACAGTAATCTTCTTGAATTAACAGTTGGAGTTGAACTTTCGGTTTCTCGTAGAATAGAATCTATAGGAACATCATTTTGATTTGAATCTCCTACATTTGCATTTGGTTCTACAAGTGTTCCTTGTTGACCATGATCCATAGGGGAAAATGTATCTTGATTAGACATTCTATAAATATTAAAACACAACAAAAAATTAAATTTTGAATATAAAAAAAAAGACTAAATCATGTTTAATATAATCATTCATGTGACATGATTATGGCAAAATTTAAATGCTATGGAAATAAAAATACAAAGAGCGTGTAAAATAAAATATGAATGAGTAATAAAGTATGAATTTCCCCTTTACATGCCTTAAGTTTGATGAAAAATGTGATTTGACATTTACTTCTAATCGAAAGAATCATTCATGCATAAAAAATGAATAGAACTTGAATTGAAATAGTAAAAAAACTAGGTTCACTTCAATTCTTAAGTTTTCTTGATCATTAGAAATACCATAAAATATATATTGTCTGCAAGGTTCACGTGAATTCAATATAAAATATATATTTCTTATTCAATTTTTTAATCATATTCTTTGGTGTGGTGTTTTAATATCTTTAGAAAGAAAGAAAATTATGTCTTAAAATTTCATTTGAAGACAAATTTTCAAGTTTTAATGGCCTTGTTTTTGGTGGTTAATCAATGTCAATTTTTAGCGCTTATCACAACTTCCAATTTTAAAAAATGTATATCTCAATTCCCCATATCCATAAACGACCTTAATCGGACAGGAAAAAATAATTGGATAGTTGAGTTTATTCAATAAGAAATAATCAGAGTCATGAGCCGTTCCAATTCATGTATTAACCTAGAACTAAAATAAGAGATAGAAAACATACCCCTTTTGAAGCTTCACCCAAAATTTGAAGGATTGGAGGACAGCCTTCGAAAGATTCAGCACGAGAAAACTAGGAGCAGAGAATGAAAGAAAAATGGGTTAACAAAAACGATAATACCCAAAAGGGTTGTTGAGTAAAAACGGAGTTGTAGAGGGAGCAAGAACAACTTTTGGAGATGAATGTTAAGTGTGTAAGAGAGAAAATGAAAGAAGAAGCATGGGTTTGCCTGTTTGAAAATCCCAGAGCACTTGGACGACAACAATGAGCCAAAAAAAGAAATGAACTTCAACATCAACCTAATATCTCATAACCTAACAAGGATAAATATGTAATTTCATTTTTTTAACGGGTAGCGGATACCCGCGAGTACGGGTAATATGATACCCGACCCCGATCCATTAAAAAATGGGTATTAAATTACCCGCTACCCGCGAGTACCAACTATCTGTCACAGATTTTATCTGCGGATACTCGCGGGCATGGATTTTTTTCCATCCCTACCTGAGAGTACTCTTTCTATATAGATCTAGGATCATCTCTGATACATTAGAACCTAAGGACTCCAAACCCTAGTGTGATCTCTCAACTCTTGGTAGAATGATAGTCCTTGCTTTAATGTACAAGACTCTCTCCTCCAGCATCCACTCTGGTATGCCATGAAGCATCCAATACATATATGATGATTTGATTGGACCACAGTTTGAGATCAATTTCTCAACTCAAAATTCAAACCAATTAAATGGATGAGTGATTAAGTCATTATTAAGCATAAATCAAACCACAAACAATTGAATGAAAGCAAAGATAAATACCCAAGAAGTAGAAGTGAACAGAATCAGAATTGATTATATCAAACCTGGACAAGAGGGAGTTTAGCTATTCATAAAATATTACAATGCAATTTCAGCAACATCTACACATAATATCTAACTAAGAGCACCTCCCTCGTGCCTCACAGATCCTATTCTATTTTAATACTACATTGTGGAGCCTTCACTCAATGCTTAGAATGAAGACTCAAGGTCTTTATTTATAGGAATTTTTGGATGGTGCTTAGCTATAGGGGTTACTTTACAAGTGGATTTCCTCCTCAGCTCAGCCCCTTGTCCTAGTGCTTAACACATGACATTTCCTTCTTGGAAGTGTTTCCTTGGCTGCTCAGCCTCATGAATTTGGGCTTCAGGTTTCCTTGCAAAGAGAGTTTCCTCACGAGGCTCAATTTCATTTCTTGTGCTCAGCCAGAAAGTCTAAATATGTTGTCCTGTATTTTCTACTTCCATGGCTCAACTCCAGTATTGTGGCTCGGCTGCATACTTGATATTTTCTTTTATTTTTACTACAAAACAGCAAAATATCATTATAATTCATAAAAATTTATTTCTCAATATCTCATTCTGTATCTAAAGCCAAGGAGGTTTGTTTGGTACACAAATAACACCATTTGATACACGATAAGTGTCAACACCCAATTTCGTCCGGGTAAATGCATTTGTTTGGTAAAAAAAAAATAATAATAAAAATAATATATAATATAATAATAATAATAATAATAAATAAATAAATAAAATATGTTTTGATTGATGGTAGGTTTTTTAACTTTAATTCTACCATGGGAAAAAAGGAAAAAAAAGGAAAAAAGAAAAAACCAAGAGAAGGAGAATCTAATTTATTTTTAATTATCACACTCCTTTCATGAGCCCAAATGTTTTACATATTTTCACCCATTGTTTGCTATTTACACTTTCACATGACATGTCAAAAAAATGACGTTTCATAATTTCTGTTTTTAGATAAAGATATAATATTATGAGCAATATTTTTTTTTTATAATAATTTGAATAAATATCTTGCATTTACACTTATGTTTCTTTTTGCGTTGTCAATTTAGGAATGTATTATTTTAATTAGAAGTAAATATTCTCGATAATAATGCTTTTAGGCTTTTAGATAATGGTACAATTTTAATATTTAGAAGAAAATATTCCTGGTAATAATTAGAATCAATTATATGAATAATATGTTATGATTTGATCACAATCGATCTTTATATGACAGAAAATATGATTATAGTAATTACAGGCAATATTTGGTTAATAATTATAATCAATATCATGGATATTATGCAACGAATTAATAAGACCAATTCCTCTTCCCCATATATTTTATTTAATTAAAGACTAGGATATCAATGGTATCCCAATGGGCCTATATAAGCACAAAATTTCTTCAATGCAAGACAGAACAAAAATTGGAAAAACCCCTCTCCTTTTTTATTACCAGAGCACGCACAAAAGGGGTCACCTTAAGGTAAATTCTATTTTGTAGGCTTTAATTTTCTCTAAACAAAAAAAATAAAAAATAAAAAAAATTATATTATTTCTTTGATATAAGTATTGCATACCATGTCAAGTCGCAGATTTGTTTGGTAATCAAAATACTTCTTCGTAGGCTTTTTTTTTTTCTTGAAAGGAAATTAATAACAATAAAAAAAGGTTAAAATACCTTTTTGGTCCCAATTTTCGTCAAGTTTTTTGAAACAAGTCCTAATTTTGGTTTTGTGTTCAAATAGGTCCCAATTTTCGTCAATTTTGTTCAATTGGATCCTTTTTTGCTAACACCGTTTAAATCATTAACGGCCATGAACAGTGACGGCCACGTGTCACTTCGTGGTTTTTTTGAATTTTTTTATTTATTTTTTATTTTTTTTTATTTTTTTTTTAAATTTTTTTTATTTCTTTTAAATATACACGTGTTAACCCAGGAGTGTGCCACGTGTCACTTTGTGGTTTTTTTTTCATTCTTAATTTTATTTTTTTGAATTTTTTTTGAATTATTTTTTAAATGTCCACGTGTCAATCTAGTACTGTGCCACGTGTCAAAGTTAATAATCTATATTCAATTTGGTCCCTATATTTGTTATTTTTGTTCAATTAGGTCCTAATTTTTGTTAAAATTAACCAATTTGGTCCCAATAGAAGATGTGACCAAATTTAATTTTTATATCAAAGTTATAATGATGTGAATTTTAATATATTAAATAAAGATATTTAATAAAAAATATGAATTTTAATATAAAAATTAAATTTGGTTTTAATTTGGAGAGGGACCAAATTGGTTAATGTTAACAAAAATTTGGACCTAATTGAACAAAAATAACAAATATAGGGACCAAATTGAATTTAGAACATTGACTTTGACACGTGGCACGCTATTGGGTTGACACGTGGACATTTAAAAAAAATTTAAAAAAAATTAAAATTTTTTTTAAAAAAATTCAAAAAAACCACGAAGTGACACGTGGCACACCCCTAAGTTGACACGTGTACATTTAAAAAAAATTAACAAAATTTAAAAAAAAAATTAAAAAAAATTAAAAAAAATTAAAATTAAAATAAAAAAAATTCAAAAAAATCACGAAGTGACACGTGGCAGTCACTGTTCATGGCCGTTAATGATTTAAACGGTGTTAGCAAAAAAGGACCCAATTGAACAAAATTGACGAAAAATGGGACCTATTTGAACACAAAACCAAAATTAGGACTTGTTTCAAAAAACTTGACGAAAATTGGGACCAAAAAGGTATTTTAACCATAAAAAAATAAAAAAATAAAATTATAAAATTATTTTTAATATCATGTCAAATCTCGGATTTGCTTGGTAACTAAATCTTTTATCATGTAGAATCTCAGGTTCTCTTGATATTAATACAATATATATATATATATATATATATATATATATATATATATCTAAAATTAAAAAAATAATAATAATAATATCAAACAACAAATATTTGTACAAAGAACTACGTTATCTCTTACCTTCCTCACACATAACCGATTCCCAAATCCAAATTTGGTTTCGAAGACCATTCTTTTAAGGTTTTTTTATAGTTTTCCATAATAAATTATGGTGGCGACTCCTCTGTATTTTTTAAATTATTCTCACGTTCCTGTCACGATCTCAGTTGCTACAATAAATGTCAATTTCAAATGAAAAAATTACTTATTCTTAACACTTATCACTTCAAAAAATACTTGCGTGTCTGGTGTTAGTCGTGCCTTGGTCGGTGGCGTCAACAAACATGCCCTCGAAACGTTTTCGATGTTGTTGATGCTTATCATCTCAGAATAATCATAACACAACACGGTATATTCGTAAATTTGGCCTAGTTCAGAATCTCAATATCTTATTATAATGATACTTTAATGCGTTGTTTTTCGTTTAACATTTTAAAATACTTGCATGAAATGGAAGTTTGGTGAGAAAAGTAAATGCATGTTTGAATACATGTTGTATCAATAAATTCATTGGATTCATGACACACATTTCAAAGTTGTCTAATAAGGGAAATTATTGGTGAATTCTAAATGTATTAAACTAAGATACGTGCATTGTTGAATCTAACAATTCAAATTTGGCCTTTACGCACAAAACCTTATTAGAAGTCCAAAGCATGGTGGTGCCATATTGAACTTTGAACCAATCAAACTCCAGAATATTTCATTTTTATGTGCAACCACGAAGCATAGGTCTGATTCCATAATTATGAGTTAAAGAGAGCTTTCCCTCTTTTTTTAGCCGTGCCTTAATTTTCTCTATCTTAGATAATGATATTCCAAAGGTGACGGTGGTGAAAATCTGACTTTAGCTTACAGCATGAGGGTTATGAAAGCAAAAGGAATGCATATGTGGAGGTAGGATAAAGTTTTATCCAAACCACACGATGGGTGTCAAATGTTTTTATCGAAATTAGGAGTGTGGACCTTTGTATAAGTGGAAAGATCCAACTCAAGTGATGACTTGAATGTTCTTGATAACTATTGAATCCCTTGTTAGAGGAAGATTTTCCTGCAAAAGACTCTGACGCTTAAATCAGTAAGAAAGTTTGGATCTCTTAGAGCAAGAGAGGATGAGTATGAGAGAGTGTGTATTCCTTAGGAATACTATATATATATATATATATATATATATATATATATATATATATATATATATATATATATATATATATATATATATATTTACAGGGTCTTTTGGACCTTTAATTATGTGATAAAATAAGTAATGTAATATTAACCAATATCAATAAAATAATAACTTACCTTGAATAAATAATAACAACAATAATAAACTTAATCTAGCATCCCTTACATGGATTGACGCTTCTAGAACTCTCAAAGTACTCCTTCAACAACTTACCCTCATACATAGGAAAATTATATCAATGATATGAACATACTACTAAGAATCATGTTGAATATAATGGAGCCTCAAGCAACCAATTATACTCACATGCAAGTAGAAAACTTAGTTGACTCTATAAAAATAGTAAAAAAAGAACTTACTCCATTCACGAATCCGATTTGTTAAAGTAGTAGAATCATCAGTTATGTGTCTAGTATTGATCTATGGTTGAAGAATAGATGAAGAACGAATTGGAAATCCTAGAGAGATGTTAAAGAAGGATTAAGAACAAAATTTAGAGAGATAGTAACATTAAACTTGATAAATAGAAAATCTATTTACAGTTAAATTTGTTATTAATAAAATAATTGAATATCATTACAAAAATATAGGAGACGAATATATATATATATATATATATATATATATATATATATATATATATATATATTAATTACACTTTATAATCTAAAAAATTATTTAAATAATTATCTATATAAGGAGATTTTCTATTTTGATGTCTATATTTATTTTCTAATTTTACATGTGTTCTTTAAGTCTAATCGATTTGACCATTTTTTAAAACTTAATCATTTTACGTTTTATGATAAAGTTATGAATATTATTTAATTTAATTTTATAATAATTATTATAACAATAATAATAATAATAATAATTTTATTTTTTATTATCATAAAAAAAAATGTGAACACACATGTAGATATATTTTCACTAATATTAATAAAAAAAATTAAATAGTATATAAATATAAGTAATATATTAATTAATACTTAAATAACTATATTAATAAAAAAATTAAATAACTATATTTAAATAATATATAAATATAAATAATGTATTAATTAATATTTTCTATTTGAACATTAGATTTAGACTTGAGACTCTTTATACACTTGAAATATGTTTAATAATTACATTTCAATTTAGAAGTTTCCAAAGTGTGATTTCCTAAGATTAAGTTTCGGGTTATTGCTTCCTCCATCCCATTTTTTCTTGAGACACCCCATAGGCATGCTGAAATGATCCTTTTTAACCCTTATTGAAAAATAATAATAATAAAACCTAAAATATATTATTCCTCCATTTTTGTTTTCTTTCTTCTCCAAGTAGTTGCGCACCCCATTCATCTCCATTGGCCTCTACTTTTGTGTGAGAAGCTCTCCACGAAGATCATTTTGTGGGTGTTTTCCATTGACAGAGGTTGCATAACTACACCCACTAAAGAGGTAAATATTCTGATCACGGGCTTGTGAATTGAAATGATTTTCGACAACACCAAGAGTAAAAGAGTGACATGATATAATAGAATGAAAACAATGCCATGTGAAGCCATTTATGGAGATTGTAAATGTCAAACTACAACATTTAAATTTTTATAGATTTCCTCATCTAGTAACTGGACATTGTCTACCCTGAGAAGGGAAAAATCATTAGACAATCCAAAAGAGTACATGAATTTCAATCTCAACATTTTCAAAATCTCTGCTGAAGCCATTGTTTTTTAGCTTGAAAAGTACATTATTACAAACTAACTCAATAAAATAAAATTGGGTATACAAAATGCTTTACGTGATGGAAGTTTGCCTCGCTCAAGGATCAGGCAAAACATCCACAAAAATGAAGTTCTCAAGATTCTTCTTCTTTAAGGCTGCGAATCCTTGCCCTCTGCTGAAGGAATTGCTCTTCCTGAGCTCGTTTAGCTGCAAGGGCTTCCTCATCGAGTACTTTAACCGGAAACCATTCTGGCAATTTTAACCAAGATCCACTCTCTTTTGAATTCTCAATGTCTTGGTATATTGTTTTAGTGTAATCTCTCAAAGCATCTTTCAGTTTCAAATAAGTAAAGTCTGCTGCTGTCCCCACAACAGCAAAGACGACAGAGTACCGGAGTGCACCCAGTTGACCACCTAAAATTTCACAAGTGAAATCAATTTTCAGGGCTTGTAACCGAGCCTCTGTAACTACTGACCAAATTTGAGCAAGACATTACGTTTAATTTACATTCAAATAATGCATTTTTCAAAATTTAAACAATCTGGGAAAACTCTTTCTCTTTGACCAAATTATTCCCACAAGAATTGTCATGAGACTAATCCCTTGGGTATCATTGCAATTAAGAGACGCTTTCCACATTACCTTCATCCTCTCTAAGGGTGTGTAACTTCCACATCAATCCTAGTGGTAATCTCCAAGAACCTTACCCTTAGAATATTAAAAATACGAGGCAATCTAAGATAAAAAAACAAAAATGTACTTGAAATGATACATTTTCTTCTACTTCCATGTAAGTAATTGACAATGCTATATCACATACATCCAAGTTCTTCACGATAAAAGTATTGATCAATTTCTACTTTTAAAAGAAATCCGTTGTCATTGACTACCCTAGTGAAAAACATGCTTTAGGTACTAATACATAATTTTATGACAATGTAGGAATCATTAGAAAAAAGTTAAGCAGAAAAAGATTTCACAGACAAAAAAGAAAAACAACTGAGCAAGGAAACTGAACATGGAAACATTTCAGATCTCATCAAGCAAAGTTATTTCAGTCTAAGTTGTTGGGCAGGATCAAATGTCCTGAATAAAATGATATATGTAACAAGTTGCAGCAAATAGTACACACAAAATACAAAGAAAGTGTATGGTAAGTAAGATCCAAGAGAATTTTTTTTTTTAAAATACATAATAAAAGTTAAGATGAAGAACAAATAGATAATTCACCATGGTTAATGACTGACAAAAATCACAAGAACGCAGCAATAGTGAGAGGGGCAGAACTAAACCTTGCAGTCGCCCAAGAAGAGCACCAGTTCCAAATCCAGCTAATCCTGAGTTCCATATGTCATCAGGTCCCGTTTTTCTAGTTGCAGCCACATATTCTCGTGCACCTAACAAATTAGATAGCATTGGATCTTAGTAAATTAGGTAAAAAGTGATCTACAAGGATTTGAGCCCCATTCCCAACCTAGGATCCAATGAATCAATCAACTTATCTATTAAGAGGAGGGTTACAATTTAGAAGGAGAAATTAGTGAAGATTGTTAGAAAACTAATGGATTAGTTGGTGCCAGTGAGACATAAATAAGGGAAGAAGGATAGGAGAAAGGGAGGTTTGTTGTTATTGTTAATCCTTTGTAAAGGAGAAACCCTTGGAGGAGAAAATGCTCTCCTATTTCAAGTCTTTTCATTCTATTCAATAAAAATATTTCTTTTCTTTCTGTTTTCAATTCTTGGTTTCTATCAAATTGGTCCGGCCTATCGGATCTTCAAGGAAGAGCCAGAGTTATAGATGGAGGCATTTGGGCCAAAAAGAGCGATGAGCATTTGAGTCATAGACCCAATTGGTTGTACTGCTATGGCTGAAAAATACTGTGGTACAAGGTATTCATTCATCCACAAGCTGCAACACACATTCATGAACATGGAGGGTGTGGCAATGCTTTAGTTTCTATTATTGGTGCCAAGATAACACAGATTCAGATTGGGGATCACTTTTCACAGCTACGATAAAAAGATTCAAAGATAGCTATGATAGCCACATCTTTGAAAAATTGGCTGCCATAATGCAAGAAGAACAGACTAAGATGGAAACTTACTGCAAAGAATTGAAGACTTTCAATATTCTGGAAAGAGAGGACCAACATTTTAAATTTGAAGCACATGCTGCAAAAGATATTGAATGAAGAGGGTGATCCATATTTGACAGAGCAAAACAAAAATAGCATGGAGGGAAGTGGGTCAAAATGCATTGAAGTAAAGGCTAGCTATAGGTGAAAAAGTTGGAACTGCCTACCTTTAATGGAAGCATAGAAGGGTAAATTGATTCAAAGAGTGGCAGCTGAGTGTGGTAGCAATCTATTTCAATTCTTGAAATCAAAAAGTAGAAGTAAAGAAGGCTCATTAACCAAGAACCACACTTAGTGTGTTGCAAGATGCATCAATTGTCCCACAGTGTAGGCAAGTGGATCAAGTCACAATTGAATCATGACACTTGGGTGGTTAATCTCTTAGGTAGAAAGAGTTGTTTTATTGACTATCACCTATAACATTTGACCTAGAGATAAGCATTTGATCCAAAAATTGATATTTGAGTCAAGGTCACGAATTTGATTCCTAGTAGGGAAATTGTTCAAAGGGAGATTGTTGTAGATTGCACAATTATCCTCTAGTGTACCAGCTGGGCCTAGTGGCATCAATTGTGACACAGAACAATTGTGCATCAATTGTTGTAAGTTGCATTGTGCATCAATTGTCTTGTGACATAGTCAAGTGAATCAAGTCACAATTGAATAGTGACACTTGGACTGTTATGGTTTTAAGTACATAAGGTTGTATCTTGATTATCAGTTATAGTTTTTAGCCTAGTGGTAAACATTGAAGAGGTAAAATAGCAAGAGAAACAAACACTATGGTGGAGGAAAAGTGCATGCATTGATGGGAGAAACCAAAGTAAAATAAAGTAAAGAATGTGGGCTGCAAAGACCATTTTCTTGGTAATCCAATAGTAGAAAGGAAGTCCAAGGTGGAGATACAAAAAAGCATCATTTTTTTTCCAAATTCAGATTTCCATAATATGAATCAGAATCATTGTTGGACCCAGATTTGAGAATGAAGGAGGTTGAAACATCAATAACATTGGAATCTTGGAATCTCAAATTGTTAGGAGAGCCTTCAGCATTAAACTTCATTGCATCTATGACAGCTCGGCAGTGGGGCCAAGGCAGAAGGAAGGTTCAAAGGCTGTTATACAAAAGCCACCCTTATCTCCACCATCACTCATGCCACCAGACCTGAAACTGCATGCAGTAGCCAATGGGTTCCCATTCCTATGGTAGGAAAGCACTGCAATTACTTCTAGAAAGAGTGGGTAAAGATCGTGGTGATTATGAAGAGCCACGGGATCAAGCTTCCACCATTCTAACCTTGAGAACAAGGTTGATAGTGGAGGAGTGTATTGTCAGGATATAAGGATGAGGAGAAATTAGTTAGGATAGTTAGAATATTAATGGGTTAGTTGGTTAGCTAGAGGGGTAGTACGATAAAAATAGGGGAAGAAGGATAGGAGGGAGGGAAATTTGTTATTGAAGGGTAAACACTTGGAGGAGAGTGCTCTCCAATTTATCATTCTTTTCATTCTATTTAATAAAATCTTTCTTTTCTTTCTCTTTTCAATTCATGGCTCCTAGCAAATTCCCAAGAGGAGAGCAAGATAAATACATGGCTTCAGCATTATATCTAAACAAAATTTCTGAAAAACCAAGCAATTAAATATTTTACATAGCATCTTATATTACTTAACGTGGAATTTAGACACTCAATAATATCCAAATTTATATCATAACATCACTTCTGAGAGTTGACAACTCACTGTGTCACACTCTACGACAATTCACTGAGTTATCAAAGTAACCAAGCACTTGTTTGATTATCAATGTATTCTTCTGGAAACAAACTTACAAACTGAAAATACATTTTTCCTGGGTATTATTAGTAATTAGTTATGAATTTCATAACATAATGACATTGAAGTATGAAGAACCCTGCAAGAAATTTAAATATGATGTAATAAAGATCTGCTAATTAAAAAAGCTGTAGTTCCTTTTTAAAATTCTCAGCAAATCTAAATAATAGCTTCCTGTTATTTATGAAAGTATGTTACTTCTGATAGATAAAATGTTACTTCACCAAACCGTTTTCAAATTTTACCAATCTACTTCATCAAAATGTTCCATAAGGCTAACTGTAAATGTATATAAGGTAATGAGGGAAAATGGAGGTCACTCCCCATGCTCCAATTTATAGATGGATTCTCTATAACACAATATAGCATATTTCACTTATTTATAAGTAGGTCATATTAATAGGGCTTTACTAAAAATAAATCACGGCAAGTACAGACCAGTAACACATAAACACTCCTCCCCAATATTGAGGCCATATTTTTCTTTTCACAGTTACATATAAAATCTCCAACCCTATAATGGATGTTCTCATTTTTCTTTTTCAGAAAATCAAGGTGAAACATTATGGGCGGAAGGCATCAACTGCTTCTGCCTCAGCAACATAAATTCAAAGGCTGCCTCCCATTCCATAATATGTTACTCTCGTGTTAAAGAAAAAAACGAGGGGTCCAAATCCATAAGAAACTGCAGCAAATCAATAAATTCATGGATTCAAAGCACGCCACATTAACCAACACAAACAATGCTATCAAATACAAAATACAACAACAACTTCAAACAGAAAAGCAGAGAATCAGATCAAAAGAAAATCCAACAATTACCACAATAGCACCCTGTGACGATGGCGAAATTCGCAGCATAGCTAGAACACACATTAGCAAGACCAAGTGTTTTTCGATGCTTTGAAATTAACCCAATTCCAGCTCCAGCAACCCCTGCTCCCAAAGAATCACAAACATCATAAATACAAACACTCTATCCTCTTTCACTCTCTATCCCCACCCAAATCCTCAATCTAATATAAATTTGCAACATTTCACACACCATTTAATCATCCATTTTGATCCCTACACATATTACTTTCATCATCTTTACTCCTTATACATACTACTACAATTTCATTTTGCCTCTGCCATCTGAACTTTGACTAAACGATTAAATATAGAATATATATATATATATATATATATATATATATATATATATATATATATATATATATATATATAAAGATAAAGATAAAATGGACAATTTTGAAATATAGTGACTAAAAAGTAAATAACTAATCATTACTAAAACATTGTCTTAATCATACGTAAATAGAACACAAATTAGCTCCTCTAACTTTTCTAGAGAATCACATGGATCTTCTTATTCGAGACACTAAATATCTCACATTTTCCAGTATAAAAAGGGATCACCACGTTGTGAAAAACTAACAATTTTTTGCAAAACACAAATTCCAAAGTTATTAACTTCTCCAGCTTAATCATGAGTATGTATAAAATAAAATTAGTGTTCATCGTGGGCAAGGTGATCCCATGAAAAATTTTGGGGAAAAGAAGCAACAGAATAGAAGAGAGAAAAGGAGAGACCTGCGAGGAGGGTTGGAATAACGATTCGAGTTTTCCAAGCATGAGAAGAAGGAGACGAAGAAGAAGAAGAAGGAGGTGAATAGTGAGGTCCTTCATCTGAAGCTTCTTCGTTCTTAGAGCCCATTTTTTTCTTTCGGATTATTTGTTTTCAATCCACGATTTTTGATTGATTAATTTTAAGGGTTTATGGTGCAGTCGCTGATTTCTCTGTGTCACTCCCAAATGAAGTTTCATGTGATAGAGTGAGTTTCTGAAGAACTTGGAAATGAAAACGGAGCGAGTTCTTCTCGATTGGGCTAAATCGGGCTTATATAAAATAATTGAGCTTTTTGCTTTTCGCACCCATGATTTCTTCCATCCACACCATTTACTTCAAAATGAAGGGCGGCAAAATGGGCTAGCTCAGCCCGTTTTGACTCGATCCATTCATGACCCAATGGATCAAACTAACCTATCAAGAAAAAAAGGGTCAATAATGATACCATGTTCCGTGTAAGACGAGCTAACAAGTTGGATTGGATTGGTGTGTTACTTTTTTTTTCCAAAATTTTTAAATATATTTTTTATATTTTATTAATTTGTTTTCAAATTTTTTTATTTTTAAATTTTACTCGTATATACATATAAATTAGTATTAAAACATATTTAATCATATAAAATTTTTTAAAATTTTAATTGATTAGTTAATGCTTTTAATTAGATAAATTAAAATAATTATTACATTTATATGTTATATGTAACATCTCAATTTTTTACAATTTAAAACTAATAAAATAATTTTTCATCATAGTGTTCAAACAAATCATTTATTGTACAAAATATATTAATACAGTCTTATAAATGATATGACTATAAAAATATATTATTTATACATAAACTAATCACTTACTAAAACTCTTTGAGACCTTCTACAACTCTAACTCATAGCCCCTCATTCTCCAAAAGTGTCTCTCTAAACGTGCAACTTCGTTTACTCTCACCAAATAGATGATCATCGCAAAAGAAAGAAACCAACCACATAAGACACAAAAACACACAACAGAGTAAGCTAGCATACAAAAACAATATTCATACATATATTTAAATCATGCCAAATACCTATAAACATGATATAAAACATATCTACATCTATAATCACATAAGCAGTTGACAATAAACTTAATTATTTGGATACATGCAATTGACATCGGATTCCTGGGTGGCTTACATTAGTTTTTGGGTTTTGGCGTGAACCGCTTGGCGGCGATAAATACCCACCAGGCGACGCAAGCAAAATTGACTCGTATTAGGATTTTGTGGATTCTGGGCTGATTATGATTGAGAAAAATTGGTTCTTAGTGTTTGGTTGATGCGTGGATACTGTGAATTGGTGATTCTTATTGCGTTTTGATGTTTGGGGGAATTGAGTAGCATGTGGATGCATAAGGGTGGAGGTTTGTAGCTGGATGGATCGTGCGTGTTGGACTACGAGCGGGGAGGTCCGTAGGGTTGGATTGCGAGCGGGGAGGTTTGTAGAGTTGTACCACGAGCGGGCAAGTTTGTGGAAGCATTGGAATCCCTAAGACCCAGGTTGAGTGTGTATTGATCTTGTATAGGTCAGGTGGATGATATTAAGAGTTTTACATGACTTGTGATTATGACTTTGAGTATTAAACTTGTTGAGGCCCATTCATGAGTTTTGGCTCGAAATGGATTGTCAACACATGGTGATCCCGGGTAGTGGCCTGGTGATATAAGAAATTCAATGTGACCATACGAGTTATGGCTCGTATTGGGTGGCTCCACTTGATTGGCAATCACGGGTATGGCATGTGATGTTGGGAATCTTGTGTTGAGAAAACAGATTGTGGTTTGTATATGGAAGCTCCACTTGGCGTTACAAATGGTAGTTCGTAACATGATATTTCCGCATGAGCGATCTACGAGTGGTAGGTTGTAGAGATGGAACCACGAGTGATGGCTTATAGAGATGGAACCACGAGTGGTGGCTCGTGGCAGCAAGTGTTATCTTAAAGCCATTATCAGAGTGAGTAGAATCTGGATGTACATGGCGGTGGTCATGATTTCTAGTGTCGAAAGATGGAGGTTCTCCGATGGGGTATTAGGTTAATTTAATAAGTCGAGATGCAGGTTTACATTGTGATGTTTATTATTTCTTTTATTCTTTAAGCTCACCCTCTTTGTGCGTGTTTGGCGATGATTGTGTAACTGTTACATGGGAGCAAATGATCTTTCAGGTGGTGTTGGTGATGCTTATAGTCGGTATGGGGGCTAGCGATTGAGGTTCCTTGGGGAACTGTTCTTACTATTTTGTAATTTTCGAATTAAAATAGTGTTGGAACATGGTGTTGTAATGAATTACTTTTGGAGGTTGATTTTAGCGCGATTAATAAAGTTTTAAATTTTCTGTGTTTTCAGGAAAGAGTTTTTACTAATTGCCGAGTTATTATTACTTATAATTTAATTTTATTTAAATTAGTAATATCCGGCCATGATGTTATAGTATGATCACTAATCAACAGAGACTCATATAGAAGATTAAAATCTCACATGCAAGCGAAAAAAGCTTCACATGGAATAAATAGTAGAAAAAGACAAAGAAAAAACTAAAACTTAACTTACGTGAACGAGGAAACTGATCGACCCAAATTGAAGAGCTCACCGCGAGAAACACTCCTACGGTCTTAGTTCTTGAATTAGACGAGCAGAGAGAAAGAGCCCTTAGAGAGATATTAGAAAACTCTAGAAAAGTGATCTTTAGAGATGATGTATTTTAAAATATTGAAACTCGTTTATAACAATACTATTTATACTAAAATCTTTTAATATTAAAATAATCAAGCCTTACTATTTTTAAACTAGTATCACTTTTAAAATGTCATTTTCTAGGGTTTCACATTATATTACACTATTATGACTGTCACAACCAAAATCGTGAGGGGATGACGAACCAAAAATAAAATATTAAAAAAGAGGTTTGGAGTCGTCACCATAGTTATTATAGGAAACTATGGAAAACCATAAAAAAGAGCAAGGTCTACAAAAGTAGATTTTGGGTACGGAAGTTGATTACACGTAGGGAAGGTATTAGCATCCTACAACGCCTGTCCTAAGGCGGTACCTTTAATTAAAATATAAATGGATGTGGTATGCTTTAAATGTTTATTTTCCAAAATAATAAAATGAGAAAATTTAAAAGAAAAAGCGGTATGGGTGTATAGAGTATTTTAGGCTAAAATAAAAACAAAGCATCAAAAGGTAATGCAGAAAAATGCAGGTTCGCATTTACAAACCCATTGCTTTAGAGTGATTATTTTCTACAACTGACCTTCCGCTTCCGCTCTTGAACAACACTGTTACAAAAAAAAATCCACACTTTATCAAATATTCTCCAAAAAGGGAACAAAAATGCTTCCTTTCCACAAACCTAAACCCTAAACCACGAATTTGTTACAGTGGGTAAACCCAATAATTTTTTTGCTCCATCAACGGGGAAATGACGAACCCCATCGAAAAATAAATTCTAAAATGGAGGAACAACAAACTTGGGAAATGGAGGAAGAAGAAAGTTAGGGGGATGGACGAAGAAGACACTTCGGAGATGGAGGAAGAAAAAACTTAGGGGAAGGAGGAAGAACAAACTTGGGGATGGAGAAAGAACAAATTGCTCTCCACTTCTCTCACAACTTCCACTCCTCTCTCTCCTTGCCCTTCACCCACTCCTCTCCCGAATCAACCTCCCTTTCTCTCTCGCTCTCAACCTCTCTCTCTCCTTGCTTCTCTCACTTCTGTCACTCCATCAACCTCCCTTTCTCTCTCGTACTCAAGCATCCAACGTGGAAGTGTGAAAAAAAAATTAAAAATTAAAAAATTATTGCCACGTCAGATAGTGAGAGAATTTGTTAAAAAATGGTAGTAAATATATCATTTCCCTTTGGAAAATGATATATTGACATCTTATTTTTGACAACAATTTTACAACATGACGTGGCTGCTGATGTGGTAATTTTTTTCAATCTTTGGTGATATCCACGGTGGCAAAACGAGGAGGGAGAAAGGCTCTGGCTCTCTTTTGAATTCATTTGTTCATCGTTCTGAGACGAAATCGCTATTGTCCTTTTAAACTTTTCTCCTTCTTAAAAAAGTGAAGTGAAGCGTCATCTTCATCCTTTTGATCCTCGTCTTCAAACTCCTCTTCTTCAAACCCTCTTCAACTCTTGTATTTCTTCAACCCATGTTTGTGTATCTATTGCACGAAAGGTTATTGGTTGTGCCTTTGTAACCATTTTCTACAAAAGTAGGGATTTGTGTGGTTGTTGGAGTCGTGTTAGGGTTGTCGTTGTCTTCCCTTCCGTTAGTTCCTAGGAGCTTTGAATAAGTTTATCGGTGTCGCTTCTTCGAACAAGCCTGATGGTTATGCGTGGTGGTAGGTTTGATTTTTTTGTTTGTGTCTTATATTTGTATTGGGTATTGTTTGTAGTTAAGGCATGTTTTTTTTGTAAAAGGAAAAGACTTTGTAGTTTTTTAGTTTGAAATGTTGGTTGTCGAGGTTAAGGTTAAGTAAGTCAGTTTTTTTTTTCTTGTTGCCCCTAAAATTATGCCATTGAGATTGTTCTTCGGGTTTTGTTGACTCTTCAGTTTAGGGATATAATTTCCAATTTCGCGATCCCTACCAAAAATTGCAGTTAAATTCGACCCAAAAATAAAATTCACAACCAATTAGAGCGACACTAACCACTTTGCCGTTTTTGTTTTCTGCTTCGCATCTTTCTCGGTGCTTATCGTTGATAAGAAATGCAATTGAGCTCTGGATTCTTTCTATTTGTACAACCAATTCGGGTATTATATTACTAAGTTTCATCTAGCAAGTTTTTTATTTTGGTAATAATGAGTTAAGGGGTTGGTTTTTTAACTTGTATGTCATTTTGCAGGTATAGTTTGTTCGTGAATGTGATCGGATTTGTGCATTATAGGCTGTAGATTTGTGATCTGTGGCGGTATTTGTAACATCCCTAGGGAATATTACTTAAAAATAAATATTAAAATAAATAATTTCATTAAATAATCATCTCGATAAAATCCCAACGCGGGAAAATTTTATTTAATTAAGTTAGCGCGCCAAAACTCATAATTAAATTCATAATAGGGTACAAGTTCCCAAAATATGCATTTAAAAGATAAATTACAATTTATCAAAAA
>Ga0214544_1004828_pt1 | contig 26679 bp, 7 predicted proteins | sample CNSS3metaG_FD_160074 | JGI IMG/M metagenome (GOLD analysis project Ga0214544, IMG submission 160074) | Root nodule microbial communities from cowpea collected in UCLA plant growth center, Los Angeles, California, USA - CNSS3 | ecosystem: Host-associated > Plants > Roots > Nodule | place: USA... | reverse complement strand
CATACTTCAAATGTTGGGGCAACATCTTCAACTCCACTTTTGGCTCTGTGACTTCATTCTCACCCTTCAAGTCTTCCATCTTCGCCTCATGAGGAGGGATTTCCTTCAAAGCGTCAAGATTGGCTAAGCACTCATCAATCTCTTTCTCCTCCTCATCATTGAGAGTCTCAAAGGCATCAAGTAGAGCTTTCTCTAGAGGAGATGAGGCATGTAGATCTTTCTTGGAGCTCATGAGCACTTCATCAAGCATATCAACTCTGAAGCATCCTCCAATATCTTTTGGGTGAGACATGGCTTCAAAGACATTGAAGTTCACTTCTTCATCTTGAACTCTCACTATGAGTTTGCCATCATCAACATCAATTAGCACTCTTGCAGTCTTCATAAATGGCCTCCCCAATATGAGAGGAACTTCAACATCCTCCTCCATCTCCATTATAACAAAGTCCACTGGGAATAGGAACTTGTCAACTTTAACTAGCACATCCTCCACTACTCCGTGAGGGTACTTGATTGACCTATCCGCCAGTTGCAATGTCATTCGAGTGGGCTTGATTTCCAACTCCCCAATCTTCTTAAGCATAGAAAGAGGCATCAAGTTGATGCTAGCACCCAAATCAAGTAAGGCCTTCCCCACAGCTAGGCTCCCAATTGTGACTGGAAGTGTAAAGCTGCCAGGATCCTTAAACTTTGGAGGCAACATCTTCTGAATGATAGCACTGCATCCAGCCTCTAGTTCTATGGTTTCCTCTTCAATAAATCTTCTCTTCTTTGTGAGGATTTCCTTCATAAACTTTGCATAGGTTGGCATTTGCTCCAAGGCTTCTGAGAAGGGAATATTGATTTGAAGCCTCTTGAAAATGTCCAGAAACCTTGCAAATTGCCTTTCTTTATCTTTCTTAGAAGGCTTAAGAGGATATGGGAGAGTCTTCACGGGTGGTGGCTTTATTGCCACTTCCTTCTTTTTCTCATTTTCTCTATTTTCAATTTTATTCTCTTCCTCTTCTACAACAATTTCCTCATCTATCTCTTCCTCATCTTTTTCTTCTCCTTTATCATTGGGCTTGGCTTTAGCTTCATCACTTCCTTTAGCATTCAACCCCACTTCTTTACCACTTCTTGTGACCACCGCTTTGCATTGCTCTTTGGGATTGGCTTCGGTGTTGGCGGAAAATGAACTACTTTGTTGATTCGCCACTTGCTTGGCCAATTGCCCCACTTGCACCTCCAAGTTTTTAATTGAGGCATCGGTGTTCTTCTGATTCTGAATTGACATTTGCATGAATTGCTGCATCATGTCTTCAAGCTTGGATGTTCTATCAGACAAAGAAGGATGTTGGTAAGTTTGTTGATGTGGGGGCCTATTGGAAGGTCCAGCTTGGCCCATGCTTTGATGAGGTCTCCATCCTTGGTTATAGTTCCCTGGTCGGCCTTGATTGCCCATATAACTAACTTCCTCTTGAGATGTGCTTAGCATAGCACATTGCCCATTAGTATGGTTTCCTCCACATAACTCACAACTTTGCACTTGTTGGAGTTGAGCTACAGAGGCATTTTGAAGCTCTTGAGGAAGTTGTGACAATTTCTTCATCAGGGTCTCCAGCTGCTGAGTCATAATCTTGTTTTGAGCCAATAGAGCATCTTGAGATTGAAGCTCTAGAATACCCTTCTTTTGAGAATGGGCTCTCTCAGTGTAAGCTTCATTATCATTGGCGGCCATATTCTCTATTAACTCATAAGCTTCCTCTGGCGTCTTCCACTTGATACTCCCACCGGCAGAGGCATCTAACATCAACTTTGACTGGGATTTAAGACCTGCCAAGAAAAGAGTAAGCTGTGTAGGTTGATCAAACCCATGAATGGGAGTCTTCCTCAGCAGTCCCTTGAATCTATCCCATGCTTGGCCCAAGGACTCATCCATATCTTGTTGAAATGCCGAGATTTCCTGTTTTCCCTTATTAACCTTGGACTGGGGAAAATATTTGCTCAAGAACTTTGCAACCACGTCATCCCAGTTAGTGAGGCTATTTTCAGGAAAGGAATTCAGCCAGGCTTTCGCGAGTCCTGCTAGCGAGAACGGGAAGAGACTCAGTCGTATGGCTTCATCAGGAACTTGATGGATCTTCACAGTATTGCATATCTTTAAGAATGTGGCCAGATGAGTGTAAGGATTCTCATAACACAGGCCGTTGAACTGATTACTCTTCACCAGATGAATAAGAGCTGACTTCATCTCCATGTTGGTGGCATTGACGGTTGGCCTAGTAATACTGTTGAAGTTAATATGGCCTGTGAACCCTTCATAATCTTCCAAAGTTAATACGACCTCTACCATCCCCATTAGGATTTTCAGCCATTTCTTCTTCTGGAAAAGAATCAAGATTCTGAGAAGTAGACGGAAGAGTGTCTGAAGTAGAAGAGTGATGGACAACTTGTTGTGTTTGAGCTCGTTGTCTCCTTGTGGCACTGTTGTTTCTGCGGGTAGTTTTCTCTATCTTAGGATCGACAAGGAGTGGTTATGAAGATGCAGTCTTCCTTGTACGGATCCTACCCTGCATAAACTATAAAGCAACAACAAAAGCAAGCTCGAACTGTAAGTTAGCCCAAATAATGTGTGTATATAAGTAAACAAAAATAGTAAATATGAAAAAAAGAATTTAAGTCTAAATAAGTCAAAATCACACAATTGTCTAGTATTAGACATGGGTCCCCGGCAACGGCGCCAAAAACTTGTTAAGACTTTGGCAAGTGTACCAAGTCGCGCAAGTAGTAACTGGTAAGACCGGGATATCGTTTCCCAAGAGACTCGTACATACTAAATAATTGCGTAATTAGTGAATAATTTAAACTAAAGAATAAATCCATAATTTGGATTTTTGTGTGCAAGAAAATAAATATTTCATAAACAAATAAAATGTGAACTTGGATATTTGAAGACTCTAGAAAATGGTAAAAACTAGAAATGCAATGGATTGATATTGTTGGAGTTAGACTTCACCTACTTTACTCTCATGTATATTAAATAATAAAATTCTTCTCCATTAATTACTAATGTCAACCCACAAGTCTACTCAAACCCTAATCCCTTAGTTGAATGAGCCTAGGTTTCCTTATTTAGAGCCAATTCCTTGAATCCCTAAATAAACAACCCCGCTTTACAAATTAGGGTTTACGACAACTAATGGGTCAAGTTCCATTCCTAGATACAAGTTCCATTAGGTATCTTGTTCTAATTCTAGGATTCAAGAGATATTTTCCAATACCTAATGACCCAAATATCATGCAATGAATGATTAAAACAAAGCAAACTTTAAGTACACAAACAAGGATACTAGCAATGAATGGAAGAAGCATATATATATTCAAATCATCCAAAACTACATGAAAGTTCAGTGGTTACATCTAACCCCAACAAAAATGGGTTTAGCTCTCCATTGCCATGGAGTGTTCAAGCTTACAAAATGGGAGTGGAAGAGGGAGGAGATACAAAGAGGAATAAAGGGTAGTTCCCACTAGCCCTAGCAGACCTTCAAGCGCTTCAAAACGTGTTGCTCGAGCTCCAAACAGTCCAAGATAAGTTTCCCTTCGCGAAAACAGAAGAAAAAGGGCCAACTTGACACATCAGCGAAAACTGGCACCTGGCAGAAGCCTCTCACCGCCAGGCGCTAGCGAACAAACAATACCCAGAGTTTCCATCTACCGCCCGACGGTGTCCAGGTCCCGCCAGGCGGTGAGTAATAGTGGCGCCTGGTTGGCGCTTGGCTGGAGCTTGGTTGGCGGCCTCTTGCGCCTAGCGCTGGCTTTGTGTCGCCAGGCGCTTCCTGTTGGCATTTTTGCTCTTCTTGCTGTTCCGGGTTACTCATTTGTCTGGACTTTTGGAACAAAGCTTCCAATCTATAAATAGACACAAAAAATGGGGATAAGTGGTATATTTAGATTAATGTAACCCAAAATGTATTTATTTACAAAAGTAAGGTAAATTTGAGGATTAAGTAGGTTAAAAGCTTTGGAAGAGATGATTTTGCTAAGAAAATGTGGCTTGGATAATGGTAAAAATTAACATTATCAATTTCCTGACCATTGTACTCAAAACAACTATAAACGACTAACTCATTAACTACCTACACTTCAATATTGCATTAACTACTCACATTGGCTATAGTTTCTTACAACGGCTTGTTACCCATAATGGCTAATACATTTAACTTTATTAAAAACCCAACATGCTAGGGGGCATTCAAGTTTCTTTAGAACCTATAAAAGAATCTCTGAAGTTGTGTATTTGGAAGGCATGAAGAAAGATATCTACCATTATGTTGCTACCTTTGGGACATGCCAAAGGAGCGAATATCAAACTTTATCTCTGCCTATACGAAAGCAAGTGTGGGCTGATATATCCATGGACATCATTGAAGGGCTTCCCAAGGCTTAAGGAAATGATGTGATCTTAGTAGTAGTTGACAAATTAAATACACTCATTTCATTGCACTTAGCCACCCGTTTACTACGAAAGAGATTGCCAAAACTTTTATCATTGTGGTAGTTAAGTTGCTCAGGTTTCCCTCTTCTATTGTATCGGATCGTGACAAAATATTGACAAGCCACTTCTGGTCAGAATTTTTCAGATTAGCTGGCACTAGACTCAAGTTTAGTTCTGTAGACCATCCCCAAATAGATGGCCAAATCGAGATAGTCAACTAGTTCTTAGAGACTTATTTGTGATGCCTCACGAGATCTAAGCCTAAGCAATGGCCGAGTTTTGGTTCAACAATGACTATAACAACTCTCTGAAATTGGTTCCTTTCAAAGCATTGTATGGTTGTGACCCACCCCATCTTTTGAAAGGAGCCATTGTTCTGTCAACTGAAGAAGAGTTTAACATGATGACTCATGAGAAGGATCAAATGTTACATGATCTCAATGGAAATTTGGTCAAAAACAAAATTCAGATGAAGAATGCCAAATCCTTAGCTATTTGTCATTGGGTGTATCTCAAGTTACAACTATATATGTCAACTGAAGAAGAGGTGAACATGATGACTCATGAGAAGGATCAAATGTTACATGATCTCAATGGAAATTGGTGAAAAACAAAATTCAGATGAAGTATGCCAAATCCTTAGCTATTTGTCATCGGGTGTATCTCAAGTTACAACTATATAGGCTGCAACCATTGGCTCGTAAGAGAAATGAGAAGCTAAGTACATGCTTTTATGGTCCTTATCAGTTTACAAAATGATTGGAGTAGTTGCATTTCAATTGGCCCTTCCACCAGAGAGTAAAATCCACCTCCACCTCGTGTTCCATATTTTTGTACTAAAGAAGGCCCTCCCTGCCCTCTCTCAGAAAATCCCAACTTCTATCACTTATGTTATCGGAAAAGTTAGAATTGCAGGTAACACCAACTGCTGCGAAAGCATTGTGTAACACTACTCACAAGACTGCCAAAGTGCTTATCCAGTTGACTAACCTGCTAGAACTTGAGGCCACTTCGGAACCAGTGGAAACCATCGTGAAGCAATTTCCTTCTTTTGCCTTGAGGACAAGGTGACTCCTTTGGGAGTAAGTATTGTTAGGTCTCTTATAAGCAAATATTACAAGGGGAGAGTCGTGATTTAAGCTTTATAGTAGGACTAAATTGTTTTAGCAGTTATTATATAGTTTACCCGTTATTAGTAGGTGTGACTACATCTAAACAATTTGTTGAGAAGAAAGAGAATAGGGTTTGAGATTAATCTCCCTTATTATAAGATAATCTATTTATGATAGAGAGAGGTACAATTAAAAAGAGTAACTGAAAATAAATAGAGTAAATAGAAGATATTGTTTGATATTGTGATTAACAATGTCTAACAATATCTTAATAATATCAAACAATATCTAACACAGTTATTAGTAGAATAAAAAATAGGTGACATTTCCTCTATCGTTGGCAAGTGGTAACACATTGAGTATGGAGCCTGAAGCACTCTAAGCTAGAAGAGTAATCAAGAAAGCTGGAGAATCTATTAACCAGGTGGCAGGGACAAGGAATGGAGGAAACAAGGGAAGGAGTTCAACATCAAGAGTCAGTTTCCTCAGCTGGAACTTGAGGACAAGTCTCGTTTTGAGGAAGGTTATAATAATAGGACCGGAGTTAGAGGGAAGGCCTAAGGTTTGGAAGCTCTATGTTAGGATGAGGAACGAAGAAGGAAAGAGAGGGACTGACGTGGAAGAAAATGTTACAGAATTAACAAATGCATGAAGCGAAATATAGGGTATATGAGGACTGTTATGGAGAGGGAAGGGGGAGGAGAGAAAGAATAGATATTTCTGTTATGGACTGAGGGCAGTAGCAGCTCTGTGGAGCCTAGATCTTTGGCAATAAGATTTTATTCCTTCTGTATTTTCCGTTTCAACAATAATAACATCATTTTCCGATTTCACTGTTTCAACTCAAATGTAACAGAAAAGATCTTGAACATGCATGAAAAAGTGAGTTCCATGATCAACTAGGAAATTGAAAATTCTAATATCAGATTCTTTTTCAATTACTTGTAAGAGTCACTTTTCCCATACTGTCCTCTTTGTTTATGCCCTTTTTGCTTTGATAATTAATCTCATTTCATACTTTCATGTTGGTAACTCTAGTAAGATAAATTTCATGATTTGAATCAATTAAAAATAGGCTCAAAACGGTTCTCCGAAATGGGAATCTACTATAGTTTCAGAAAGACAACATTAACTGAAATTCAAGAGTTAAAAAGACCAAATGAATCCTTTGCTAGATAAAGAATAAGAATGAATTTTAGTAAAATATAAAGGACCAAAACTATAATTTTAGCGGATGAAAAAATGTAGGCAATTCCTTCATTCACTTGTTAGGTGTAATGATTTTTGGATGGACCATCGAGATGATGAATATTTGTGGAAATAAACAGCTTCATATTTCTATAAATCTGATGTTAATATCTATCAAGGAATATCTATCTATTTTACGATCTAGTGGAATTCTAATCAAATTTTCTGTTTTCATCTCAGATAACTTGATCTTGACAGAAGATCATAAAACCGTTAAACTTGCCGATTTTGGTCTAGCCAGAGAAGAGTCCTTAACAGAGATGATGACTGCTGAGACAGGGACATATCGTTGGATGGCTCCAGAAGTACTTCTTAATTGTCAAAAATTGAACAATTTATTAATTTTTCAGTTTGGTGATCCATGTTAGTAATTTACAATTTCATTCTTGTTTGGTTACAGCTTTACAGCACTGTCACTCTAAGACAAGGGGAGAAGAAGCATTACAACCATAAGGTGGATGCCTACAGTTTTGCTATAGTTCTGTGGGAGCTCATCCATAATAGGTTGCCTTTTGAAGGCATGTCAAATCTACAGGCTGCATATGCAGCTGCATTTAAGGTTGATAACATTCTTTTCATTTGATGCTTACCATAATCAATTATGCTCAAAGTCATAACATGTGGTATAATTTGTTATTCTAGCAAGCCATCTCGTATCATAACTAGAAGAGTCACTCTGAGCTACCTTTCCATAAAAAGGCTGATGGAGACCATTTCTTGATGCATGTGAAAATATATTTGCCCTTTTTGGGTTACATTATAGAAACATATTTAGGGATGAGTTTCTCTAGAATTTAAGAGATAATAATATGAAAAGAAATTGAAATTAACTTCACAAACGTTAAAATTAGCTTATGCACAAGTTCAAAGTAAAAAATTGGAGGAGCTATATGAAAGAGCTTCTATGTTAGTTCATGCATAAACTAATTTTAACTCATGTAAAAGTGATGGAGGTCCAACGTGTGGTGGAAGGAAGAGACTCCATAGGCAACGGAATGAGTACGGAAGCAAGTGTTTAAGGCCCTTGTAGCAATGGTATTTGGAGTTTGGATTGGTGAAAGGTGACAACTAGACTAAAAGCTAGGCTAGTGGAAAGTGACTAGAGGAAATGTTGTAAACCCCTAGCTTAGGTGATCTAAAATTAATAGAAGAGTGGAGTGATCTCAACACAGTTATTCTATTAGAAAATTCAAGAGTAACCTTTACAAAGTGCCATAAGACTCTCTTTTATAGAAGAGAATGACACTAATGTACATGTACATGAAACTTTGCTTGAAATGAAATGTAAGCTTGGAGAAGAATTCTCTCTTTCTCGGCCATTGGATGCACATGAAGGCATGGATGTGGAACAAGCGGTATGGCACTCCTTTGCAAGCTTGAATCCGCTCCTTTCATGTGGCAAGGATAGTCTCTCGGCCAAGGCTCTCTATTGGGCTTGGATTAGCCCAATTAAAATCCAATGAACAAGTTTATTTAGCCTACTATTTATGAAAGCAAGGCTTAAACAATTGGCCTAATTTTTAAGGCTACTATAATGTTCAATTATGTAATCTCTTCATATCTTCACATCTTCCTTGGCCCATCCTTGGCCCATGAAAAGAGTAATTGAAGCCTATGAGAAGTGTGGCCATTTTGAGGAAAGTCCATTTGGATCTTCTTTAGAATGCTCCTTGTTATTGGGCCTCTTGGTAGACTTTGGGCTTGAAATGCATGTGGGCCATGGATTGAGCCTTGAACATGGATTGGGTCTAGAAGGTCTTCATAAAAAGTCAATTAAATTTTCGTCTTGTTTTTCTTTTCTAAAAATTATTATGCGGAAGTCTGTTGAACCAGACCCTTAAACCTTTATTTCAAGGTTTTAATTCACTCTGTTTTCTGTTTTCAAAGATTTAAATATGGAATGATCACATGGAGAGGAAATAAAATGTTGTCTTCACAATTCCATGTTTAAATATTTGAAAACGAAAAGCGTAAAACAGTAAAATTAAGATTTGATTATTACTTAACAGAAAAGTATTCTTTCAAATCATGTAGATCCTTTATTTTAAATTGCCAAGGTTAATGGCGTTTACCCTATCACCATTGCTCTGGCTTGGTTATCAGCTAGTCTAGTTTCTTATGTGATACATCATATACTAGTGTAATCTTCAAGAGTTTAAATTGTTATATTCAAGATCTTTAGATGACTACGATCATATTTTGATATTTTTTATCATTAAGAGTGCTGCATTTTTTCGTGGAGTTCACTAAGGATTGACAATATAAAGATTAACTTTACTGTTTCAGAATACAAGGCCGAGTGCTGAAGACCTCCCTGATGAATTGGCTCTGATTGTGACCTCTTGTTGGAGAGAGGATCCAAATGATCGACCCAATTTCAGTCAAATAATACAGATGTTGCTTCGATATCTAATTACCATTTCCCCGGCCGATCCAGTTGTTCCGATGCGTATTGCATCATCCAAAAATGCTGTATTGCCACCAGAATCTCCAGGTACAAGTGCTTTAATGGCTCGAAGAGATGATTCTAGCGAAACCCCAAAAGTTGATATTGAAGGCAGGTCTAAAGGGTGTTTCTTCTGCTTTAATCAGTGTTACTGATGACCACACAATGGAGCTCCCCGAGATCACATTGTGGTAATCTGAATAAATCCGTCACAAAATGTTGCAACTAAAATCTAAACAAGAAAGCTTTTTTTATTCAATGACGCAGTTTAGTTCACCTTCATTCGATGTTCTCAGTAAGAGTAGCATGTCATTCTCTTTTAACATTGGGTTTACTCACTTCTTCTAACCAATTGGGGTTGAGGTTGCTGAGATGTATTGTTGTACAATATGGTTCATCCAAAGGCCTTCACCTCCTGCTTAATGCTTAATGTATGGAAATGACATGGATAATAAATGAAAATGGAGGACCATTTTTATCACTGCGTTTATGTAACCCGTTTATGGAACTTGGTAACCTTTTCGATTTGCCATGCACATGCACTTACATATGCCGAATGCCCAAAGTTGATGGCCATGACTGATTATTGTTTTTACAATCAGATTAAAGAATTGACCATTTAATGAATGGACAGATCGTCTTGAGTAGATAGTTTAATGCAAAATTAGACCGTTCTGTGTAAAGTTCAAAATCGTCTATCAAATAAAAAGAAATAAAGAATGAAGTATATAAATAAGGTTAGTGAATTCAAAGTCATCTCCCAATACATTTAATTAAAATTTCAATGTATCGGTACTTATAAGTGTGTAGATGTATTAACAGAATGAGAGGAAAACAATTACATAAACTTTTAAATTCTTCATCAATTGCTATGTGATTCTATTTGTTAAATCTATAACAATATATACAAAACAACGTCCACTAAATTTACCAATCCACCCCTATTTATCATTTTGACATGTGTCTACTTTGTTGGTTTTTCTGTCTTTTGACCAATTATATCCTCACTTTACTGATTCAACCCTAATTTCCTTGTGCATCAATAATTTTGGTTTTATTGTAAATGTTCATTTTCCGCTCTTATCTACTGATGACTTGGTGTTGTAATTGATTGATCGAAGGATTTTTGAAAATTTACAGTAGAAGAAAATTATAAAGGCTTTTTCTTCTCTATTTCATTTCAAGTTTCATTTTAGGTTTTTAGTTTTCGCTTCTCTCCATCTTTGCGGGTTCTTCTGCTATGTTTCAAGTTTACTTCTTATCTTTTTTTTTTGTTAGTTCTGAAACAAAATGTGTAAATCTTCTTCTCTATTTCATTTCACGTTTCACTTTGAGTTTTTCGTTTTGCTTCTCTCCATCTTTGGAGTTTATGTTAGAAAATGATTACTCAAATAATACTAAAATAATAAAAATATGAAGGTTAAAATACTTTTTTTGTCTCAATTTTCGTCAAATTTTTTTAAATAAGTCCTAATTTTGGTTTTGTTTTCAAATAGGTCACAATTTTCGTCAATTTTGTTCAATTGGGTCCTTTTTTGCTAACACCGTTTAAATCATTAACGGCCATGAACAGTGATTGTCACGTGTCATTTCGTGGTTTTTTTGAATTTTTTATTTTATTTTTTTTGAATTTTTTTGAATTTTTTTTAAATGTCCACGTTTCAACCCAGTAATGTGTCACATGTCAAAGTCAATATTCTATATTCAATTTGATCCTTATATTTGTTATTTTTGTTCAATTAGGTCCTAATTTTTGTTAACATTAACCAATTTGGTCCCTATCGAAGATGTGACCAAATTTAATTTTTATATCAAAGTTATAATGATGCGAATTTTAATATATTATATAAAAATATTTAATAAAAAATGTGAATTTTAATATAAAAATTAAATTTGGTTTTAATTTGGAGAGGGACCAAATTGGTTAATGTTAACAAAAATTGAAACCTAATTGAACAAAAATAACAAATATAGGGACCAAATTGAATTTAGAACATTGACTTTGACACGTGGCACACTACTGGGTTGACACGTGGGCATTTAAAAAAAATTTAAAAAAATTCAAAAAAACCACGAAGTGACACGTGGCACACTCCTGGGTTGACACGTGTACATTTTAAAAGAAATTTAAAAAAAATTCAAAAAAAATTCAAAAAAAAATCAAAAAATTCAAAAAAACCACGAAGTGACATATGGCATTCATTGTTCATGGCCGTTAATGATTTAAACGGTGTTAGCAAAAAAGGACCCAATTGAACAAAATTGACAAAAATTGGGACCTATTTGAACACAAAACCAAAATTAGGACTTATTTGAAAAAACTTGACGAAAATTGGGACCAAAAAGGTATTTTAACCAAATATGAAATAATATAATAATAATTATTAGAGCAGTAATAATACTAAGACATATATAAAATAAATGAATATTAATAAGAGATCAATAATTATAATAACAATAAGAGATAAAAAGTAGATGAGGAAAGGAGTAGAAATAGTTTTGGTTGAGACACGCATAGCGCTCTTCTTAGAGAGAAAACGTCCCTATTGTATAGGACTAAACAATTACACAATCATATGTATTTCAAATCATATGCGTTTCTCTCCCAAGATACAACAACTCGTCAGATCGATCAAGTGCAGCGAAGGATCTCCGAACCTTATGAACACCAGATAATATAGAGAAGAAAAGAAGAAAACTTTTAATAAAAACTCTAGTGTTTGTTGTCTCATCACAAATATATCATTTACCAATCAAAACACATGTCTAGAAATAATAATCTTATTGCACTTGGAAACCACTTCATATCCTTGTTGAGCACAAGAAAGTGTCTAAATTCAGAAACATGAAAAACTCTTTTTTTTTTTAAATAATTGTTGGAAGACAAGTTTAGTTTTTACTTGACCATGCCTTCAAATTTTGATATGAAGATTTCTTCTTTTATCAACATTTACATGATCTTAAACATGATATCAATTAAAATAATTCATTTTAATTTCATGTCATAAACAATAATTTTAAATTCATAAATTTGATAAAGATTATATTTATTAGCAATCATTTTTTTCATATAAATATCAAGCTAATTTTATTTTTCTTTGCAAATGCAAACTTTAGTTCATGTGTTCTCCATTACACAATAGTAGTTTTAGTATGACAAATTATTTTATAATTATTTTCATTCAAAACACTTAAAATATATACATGATATAGAACATATTTATTAATGGTAAGAATAGACAATAATAAAGCATAAATCAATATAACAACATAAACATTAGTTATAGACATCACACAAAAAAAATATTCAATGAGCAGGAAATTCATTTATCCATAATTTCATTTATTGTTACCAATAAAAGTAACCACAATTGTACACATAAATTTTTAGGCTTAGTTAAAACTAGTTTAATTATAACTATAAGAAACACATTAGTTCATAAAATGTGTTTTCAGTCTTTAGCTTTATATTATTTTTAATTTTAGAAATGAAAACAAACGAGTAATCAAAAAAAGAAATAACAAGAATTTTCTCTCTAAGAATGTTAGAAAATGATTACTCAAATAATACTAAAATAATAAAAATATGAAATAACATAATAATAATTACTAGAGCAGTAATAATACTAAGACATATATATAAATCAATGAATATTAATAAGAGATCAACAATTATAATAACAATAGAGATAAAAAGTAGATGAGGAAAGGAGTAGAAATAGCTTGGGTTGAGGTACGCATAGCGCTATCCTTAGAGAGAAAACGCCCCTACTGCACAGGGCTAAACAATTACACAATCATATGTATTTCAAATCATATGCATTTCTCTCCCAAGATACAACAACCCGTCAGATCGATCGAGTGCAGCGAAGGATCTCCGAACCTTATGAACACCAGATAATATAGAGAAGAAAAGAAGAACACTTTTAAGAAAAACTCTAGTGTTTGTTGTCTTTGTTATTGTCTTTCCCCATGCACCTAGGTGGTATTTATAGGTAGAAAAGGGAGACAAAGAAGTAAATAGTAATAAGAATATAATCGTTAGTCATAAAAAACATTAACCCATAAAGGTATATAAAAACATGAGTAACAGTAGAATTTTTATTTTTATTATTTATTTTTTAAATTATATTAAAATAATTCCAACAGTTTCTTTTACTACCTTTCATGTATACTTCTTATCTTATTCTTTTCTTTTGGTTTCAAGATAAATGTGTAAATGTTTATGTGTTGTGTAATTTGTATTATTATCTTCAATTGTCCTTAGGACTGATGTTTTTTTTGTTAGACATTGTTCTTAGATTAGTGTTTCACATGAAACATTATTTTTATGCTTTGAAAATTTAGCACTAAAATTTGATGATAATGTGATAATGTTAAGAGATTTACTCTTTATATGTCTTTGCCTAATTTAATCTCTTAGGAATGGGACATGATGTCCTCCCAAAGACATTATTGTTTAGATAGTTCATTGCTTATTGAATATGGTTAACTTTATTCATTTCTTTAAATCAATACTTTAGTTCTTATTTAATCTCCCTTATTGTTGTCTTATAAAAGCCTAATCTTGTTGATGGAGATTATGAATCTAATAATTAAGATATTATTCAATTACATAATGAATTTTTCTAACATGTTTGATTGTCTTGTTTTATGCTTCGTATGGTTGCTAAAATGTAAGGTAGTTAGTTGTATAGGGAGAAAAATTTGTACGTATTTAGAATTTTGGGAGGTAGTTGGGTTTTAAAATTATTTTACTAGTAGTTAGTTACCTGTTATTATATTTTAGTTATTTGGTACATTTTTATGTTCCATGATTCTTTACTCATCTTTAGGGTTTGGTAGACTTTGATCCCCCCTAGGAGTGGCGTACTTCATCCATTGCACCATATTCTATGCTTTCCATTTTTTACTTGTTTCTTCTTTCATTTTTGTTCTTTAAATGTTTCTAAATCCGTATGCTATTGAACTTGAATCCAACTCTCTTCTTCACTTCATGAGCTTGAGCAATGAACCTTCACATCTAGATAGCTTGCTATCTTAATGTCCAGTGGAAATTTTCAAAAAGCTTTCTTAAACAACTTCACCATATTTATGAATCTAAAAGGAAACAAGATAATCCTTTATCAAAAGGTTACAATGTTGACTTCATAGTTGACATTTTGGAAATCAACTCCTTTGGTGCTACTAGCTTTTGGAGACTCTTAACACTACTAAAAAAAACCCATATTTCTTGCCAATTTTTTTTTTTGTAGGAAATACTTATAAATTTCGTTATGAAAAAAAAATTGCAGGAAATTACTACCAATTTTTTTGCAAAATATTTTGTATAAAACACTTTTCGCAACAAATTTTGTAGGAAATACTTGCGAATTTTATAATTTTGTAGGAAATAATTACTCACGAAGGAATTACCTGCCAATTAAAATTCTTAGAAAAAATAGCAGGAAAAGGCCTTTTCTTGCAAATTTTTTTAACAAATTTGCAAGAAAATTCCCATGTAATATTAGAATTTGTAATAGTGTAAGTACTATTAAATACACTTAATGGAATATTAGAGTTGGGAAGGAAGAAAGAATTTTGCGTTATGACAAGTGACAAGTAGGGTAGAATTAGAACTCTGATTTTGAATTTCCTTTTTGAACATGCATCTAATCTCATATTAACTAACCATTGTAAACAACAGAAAATCTTCACTTTAATATTAAAGAGAATACCCTAAAAATTAAAAATAAATGGCTACATCATAAAGGATTCAAATATGAAAGAATAAAAAGTCAACAGAGAGAAAGAAAAAAAACTTAGGAAAAGTGGTGGAATTGATTTAGAAAGCAGAAAGTGCATTTGGGAAAAAAAAAGGCACGTATAGAAGAAAGGAGACAAATTAGAAAAAAAAAAGATTGTTTCGCGTTTTATTTCTTTATTCATTTACAAATTATTTTAACCAACTTTGTTTAAATTATTTTGATTACTTGCCTTACTATTATTACCTTGTTCTTAGCCTGGTGATGCCTAATTTTGTAAGGAGTTCACGTGTAATAAGTTGTAAGTGTAGGTATCAGAATTTTAATTAGCATAAAAGGTTTCTTCTAATTCATTAAATAACCCAAATAAACAATAACAAATGGATTTTGTAAGACTCGTGAAATTAATTAATTAAATAAATAATTAATTAATAAATGTGAGAAATAAGAGCCTTTATGGCATTAATTGTGGATTGGTGTGACGTGCAAAAGTACTAGCTCATGTGGTTAAGAGTACTTGGTTTGTGTGAGAGGACTTGGGTTCGAGTCTTATGTATGCCAATTATATGTTGTTGTTTTATTGTTATTTTTAATAATATCTGAGTATGGAATTGATGATGTAAACTATTTTGCATTGGAGGGTATCATTGAATGTGATTTGGCATAGTGGTTGTGCTTTGGCCTTATGAGTGGAAAGTCATGGGTTCAAACCTTGGTGGGCAAAGAATAGGCTTTATTTTTGCTAGCTATTAGTTGTGGTATGAATGTGAAGGGGTAAAGAAAACCTAGCAGAGAGTAACCACCATTAGGCTTTATTTTTGCTAGCTCACCAAAAATGCGATGGGTGTTAGCAGTGATAATATACCCTGTGTTTTTCATTTATATGATTACAAGATGCCAACAAATTCAAAATTAAGGATGTAGTGATTAGAATTTGGGCTATAATCTAAGTTTAGCTTGAACCAAATTCTTGCAACATCCTCGTCATGTCTTGGGCCATAACCAAGATAATGATCTTGTAAGATTAAGGAGTATCCAACATGCAACAGGCATACATAATGAGAGACAGAAACTGCACCAGACAAAGAAAATTGATGTCTAATCTCAGCAACCCAATATTATATGGGAAGAGAATACAAATGAATAAGAATCCTTTCATACTAAATTTTCATATGACAACACGTAAAAAAAATTGTGTTGTAGTGATTAGAATTTGGCAACAGAATAGACTTTTCATTTATAGAACTTGACATTGAAATAACTATATGTTTTTCATTTATATGATTACAGGATGCCAATAAATTCAAAATTAAGGATGTAGTGATTAGAATTTGGCAACATAACAGACATAATTAAAACATATCAACTTAAAGTATTAGCATTTAGAGAATGAAACTAAAGTCATGATAAACTATTCAAAGTCTCTATATTATAGTTTCTTACAAACCACCAAGTCAAATGCCCATCCTATAGGATTTTTTTCTAGTTCACTCCCACGCTATATCACATATCCAGTCTATTAGGCCATTTTATAGTTATTACAACTGAACCACATCTTCAATGACCTAATTCAAGATGTTATAGTAGTGCAATCAGAATTATGCAAACAGATAATACCAAAGTGAAGTTACAGTTATAAGACACATAATTTTATCATACCGAAAAGCTTTCCCCTTCTTTACACCTTCAAATACATACATGTGTGACACTAAAATAATGAACATCATAGGTAATTTATCGAAACAACGCATAGTAAAAAGAAGCATGGCATCTTTTAAATCAGAGGCAAGCAGATCAAAGATTCAAGGGAGGGAATGGGAAAAGTAAAGCCATATGTCGCCATCACAGCCTTATTCATGAGGATTATTCCCACAGACGTAGCCACCAACATACATCCCAAAATGTAAAACCCTAAACCCATCACTTACAATTTTTTCCCAATTTGAGGAGGGTTTCTAATTCCTTCTCGTGCGCAATGTTTTGGTTTGTGAATGGGGTTTTGCTTCGTGAACGTGAACCTCGTTTTGGCCAGAGTTGGAACGTGAACCTTAACCTTATCGGGACGCGTTTCTTTCGCGGAGTCACATTGCGTGGGTCAATGATGAAGGTCGACATTGTTGTGTGGGATGGAGGTTGTTGCCAAGTTGTTGCGTCTACAACAGAGTGATGTCGATGATGGGGGTTTCTGATGATTGTGGAGGTTTCAAGTGATGGAGGTTTCAACTGAGTGAATGATGGAGATTTCAAGTGATCGAGGTGTCAATTGTTATAACTTACTAAGAAAATAAAATTGTCTGAACGTAACTTAAAAATATTTTATTTTTAATAAAAAATAATAGGATTTTTACATATGAAATATGTTCTTAGGTAAAGTTTTTTAGTATAACTTTTATATATTTTTTTATGATATGTGTTATCTACTAGGTGGAGGTTGTTAGGTAGAGGCAGTGGAAGGCGCTTGTCACTTGGCGACGTGAGGAGATCGTCAGGCGATCTGGAACCAGACAACGCTAGGCGACGCTTGTGATGCACTAGGCGATTTCGGTTGCAGACCCGGATCGCGTGGAGGATTCTACATAGCTTTGGATGGATGTACTGATGTGATGCTTTGTTGGGGGCCTAGTTACGAGTGCATCTTGTATTGGGGTAACATGTGGCCACTCGAGGTTGTTGCCTGGTGGTTTTGGAAGTCCATTGGAGTGTGCAAGATCGTGGCTCGTATGGATGGGTTCCAGAAGATTGTCATCCTCGGTGTTAGCCGACAAGTTTGATAGTCTTGGGACAAATACGGACTATAGTTCATATTGGGGAACTCCACTTGGTGTTGCAGATTCTGGCTATGACAAATTTATTCCAGTGTGTGGACTATAGGTGGTGGCTTGTAGTCGGAGGGGCGAGTAGACACTCGTGGCAACAAGGATCAATCAATGTAATAATCAAAGGGTGTAAAATCGAGAGGCGTCTAGAGGGAGATTTGAAAGTTTGGGTATGAGATTGGAGTGTATTAGAACTGTTAGGGGTTTTAATTTGTTATTATAATGTATCTAGCGATGTATATTTTATTTTTGAGCTCACTCTATCTGTGTGTGTTTAGCGATGATCATGTACCTCGTTACATGGGAGCAAATGTTTATGTAGGTGAGCATGTGGATACTTAGAGCCAGAGTGGGGCCAGGATGAGAGTTTTTACATAGAAATGCTTTTATGGATTTTATAGATTATTTTTGTAATCAATATTATGAACCGTTTTATATTTGTAATAGGTGAACGCCTTTATGACTTTTTTTTTTGTATTTGGCGCGTTTGAAATGAAGTTTTAATTTTTTTCTCATACTTTTGGGAAAAGGATTTCAATAATAAATGTAGTTATTAATATTTTTATTATTTTAAATTTTAAATAAGTAATTTTCGTCTAGGATGTTACAAAAAAAGTCAATGAAAAATGTAGAGTAGTTGATTGATGATCATAATCACCCACTTCATCCACCAAAAACAATTCCATTTATTAGCTTCTCAACAAAAAATAACTGATTGTCAAGCATATGATCTTGAAATGGCAGAACATGCAGGGATTCAACAAAATGCATCATTGATTTGATGAGTAAATATGTGGGAGGTAGAGAGAATTTGGGCTATACAAGGGAAGATGCAAAGAATTATTTGAATTCAAAGAGTTGGAGAGATATGATTGTGATGAAGCTGGAAACTTGTTATAATATTTCCAATGACAACTAATAGATAATCCTTCATTTTTTACTCATGCCTACCAAATGGATTTGGAAGAACAAATGAGAAACATATTTTGGGCTGATGCAAGAATGTAATTTGACTATCAATGTTTTGAAGATGTCATTTCGTTTGATACAACATATTGTACAAATGGAGATCATAGGTCTCTTGCAATTTTCTTGGGATTTAATCATTATAGATGAGGGGTGATATTTGGGGCAGCCTTATTGTATGATGAGACCATTGAGTCCTTCAAATGGTTATTTTAAACATTTTTGTAGGCACATAATAAAAAAAAAAAATCCACAAACTGTTTTTATTCACTACAAGAAAAATGTGAATTACCTACAGATAATTACATGTGGATATGGATCGATACGTAAGTTAGTTGTTACATATGGATTTTACATACGGATATGAAAAATCGTTTTACATACGGATTTTTCCATATATAATGCTAAATAAATTTTGTCTCAATTTTTCGTATGTAATTTTGGCGCGTGAGAGCAGGAAATTTTGCGAAGGATATTATCCGTATGTAATGATATAAATATTGGTAGATAATTTTTAAAAACTTTTACCTACTGATCATACATACGGATGTGGAAATAATTACTTAATAAAAATTAAAATCCAAAATATGCTTATACCATATCTCGCGCTCACTACTCTCCCTCCCTCCAAAATTGGAGCTGGTTCACTCACAGAGAAGGAAATCTCTTGCACTCACTAATCTCCCTTACTCATTTTCGCTCACCACTCTTCATCTTTCTTCTTCGTTCAATCTTCTCTATTCCTTAATCTTCTTCATTCACTACTCTCGCTCTCACCATTCTCTCTCACACTCACTACCTCGCTTTCACTAAAAAAGAAGAAGCTTGTTCTTCCAAGTTCCAACGCTCACTCAATCTCCTTTCTTTTGGAGTTCGTTCTTCTTCTTTCAACGGGTAAGTATAATCTTCATTAAATCCCTAAATTCCTAAAACCCTGAATCCCTCTCTTCTTTCTTACAATTGGCATAGAACGCTCTACTGTGGGCTTCGAGATTGAGATTGAGGCGAGTTGTTGCATTTTGGGAAGATTGACAGTGCTCTAAAGGTTTGTTTCATAATTTCAGTGTTTCTTTTTTATTTGTCTATGTTAGTTGCAAAGAAAACCGTTAATTTGTTCAAAACCCTCGATAAGAATGACGGGAGGAGGCTGAAATGGTTTAGGAATAAAAAATCTGGGACAAGAAAATGGGTTAGAATTTAGTGGAAGCGTGGGGTGAGAGACATACGAGAAAAATTTATGGTGACCTAGAAACACTTTACACAAAAAAAAATGAGACTGAAGTTTGAAAGTTGGAAGGTAATGGTTTTTTCTCTGCATCTCGTGTTCGAGAGAAAAGGAATCAGGCTGAACAAGAGAATCAAGTGCAGCATTATCAAGTGGAACAAGATCATGAAGAAGCCCCTACTTCACCTCGTCCTTATCGTGATTATTAGTAGACTTTGTTTTTGTATTATATATTATCACTGCATGTTTTTGTATTCAGATATTTGTATTTTATTGCCTTTTGATCTTTGACTTTGTTTGTTAAAATCTAGGTACGAATATTGTATTTAACGATTTTGTTTGAACTCATGTTTTTTGAGTTATTGAGTTATGAAACTTGATATGTTTGTATGATCAACTTTTGTTGCATGTATTGTGTAAACAAGAATGAAAAATAAGTAATTCCATGAACAACTCTATATAATCTATGCTTTGTACATTCCACTTTGTAGAATGCAGGATATTCAATTTGGAGGAAATCTAATACTTTATTTAGAATCTAATTTCAATTTTTTATCTCATATTCACACATTGTATCTTATCTGTCTGAACTTCACTTTCTCCATCTGAAGTGGATATAATTCTTTTCAAAGGCATCTTTGTTTTCTAACTTTTTTTAGCTTTAAGGTGTTTGTTCTTGCTTCACTTTCCAAGGCTTCAACTCTGTATAATCTCTGCTTTGTACATTCCACTTTGCAGAATGCAGGATATTCAATTTGGAGGAAATCAGATACATTATTCATAATAGAATTTCAATTTCCCATCTTATATTGGCTATGACACTTTGTATCTTATCTCTTTGAACTTCACTTTCTCCATCTAAAGTGGATATATTTCTTTTCTCGTGTGATTAAATTTATCCTATGCAAACATTCCTGCTTGTATCAATTGGTTGGATTAGTTACAAATTTTTGCTTTCTGTTACATTGTTTCATCACTTTATTTACACCTCAAGCTTAATCATTACCATTTGTGGTGGTGTTTGTGGTAGTGGACGTTTTATTTGCTTGTCTGGATATCCTTACAACAAATGAATCATTTTAGCTAAATCACTTCCTTTGTCACTGAGGTTAACTTACAAAGAATCTGGGATCTTCCAATTTTTACTTTTATAATAGTAAAGACTACATAATAAAACATTACCGTTTAAGAGATATCATTAAAGTTGGAAAATACTTTTTATTTACTAACTTAAGTGGAACGATATCGTTTTGGCAACTCAGTAGACGCAAAATATATATTTTTCCGGTAGAAAAACCGAACCCAGGAAAGTGTGGTGGAAAAAGAGATTTCAAATTATGGTTTGACTAAATATTGACGGAGGGGTAAAATGGAAATATCAAAATTTAGGTTGTGCAGAGAGAAAAAGCGAGGGTGCAGGAAGAACCAGCCCAAAGTGAAAGTCGGCGTGAAAGCTAGTCATGGGATACAAACCCAACCTAGTATAATATTCAAACCCTAGAGATTTAAGGTCCTTTCTCTTCTCCGTCCGTCCGTGATAAGGTTGGCATCACCAACATTCTGCAGCAAAGATGGTTTCGCTGAAACTGCAGAAGCGCCTCGCTGCAAGCGTTCTCAAGTGCGGCAGAGGAAAGGTTTGGCTTGACCCCAATGAAGTCAACGAAATCTCCATGGCTAATTCTCGTACTCACTCACTCTCTTCCGTTTTTTTGTCATTATTAATTTCATTTCAATAATCTCGTTTTAGGTTTTATAGGATCTGAACCTTTTCGGTGATTTTGTGCGTTTGCATGAACATATGCGGATGCTAACACGAGATATTTTACGCGTAGATTGCAATTCCTTTGTCGCTAATGTTACTGTCGAATGTCGTTGGTTTTTGCTAATGATTGCATCGGTCTTGCGGGATCCAAATGCCTTATTCGTGGTTCTGTGTATTTGTTTTTAATACTTGAGAGTTTTTATTTTCAGGCCAAAACATAAGGAAGCTGGTTAAGGATGGGTTTATTATCAGGAAGCCCACCAAGATTCACTCTCGCTCACGTGCCCGTCGAATGAAGGAAGCCAAGAGAAAAGGACGTCATTCTGGATATGGTATTGGTCACAGCCCTAATTGCCCAAATGTGAAAACCATCATGATTTGGGTATCTAAAAATTGTTTGATCATTTTTTTTTCTCAATTGGTTAAATCTTTGTAGTTTATTTAGATTCATATGATGAAGTAGCCACTCGTGGAAATGGTTTAGAGTTTTTTTAAATAGCTTATGTCCATGAACTTTTTCAGAAATAAGCTCTACACAATAGATGCTGAAAATAATCTTGCAACTTACTTGAAAATAGTTCAACCTACATATAAAACCAGTATATATATGATTAGGTGCCTGATTGCCTGCATGCTATTTACTTATTCAATAAAGCTTTATCTCAGCTATTTATGTAAGCGGACCTTAATGTGTAATGTAATCTTAACTTTAATTCTTAATGTCCCAAACTTTGTTGATATTTATGAAATATCATGGACTTGCTGTGTTATCATGAAATGTTTTACTGGGTTCTTTCCCATTTTGACAAATAATGTTAAGTGGTGATGCCATGGCAGAGCAGTGTGGTGGGTTAATTTTTGCTGACTGCCATGTGTCATATGTTTAGGGAGTCCTGCAATGGTGCACCATAAGCCACAATTACATGTTTACATTCCATGATTTTGGCACTCTTGATAATTGGACTTATCAGTTTAATTGTCTTGCAAAATACCAAGTTTATGTATGAAACATATATGGGTGAGACAGCAAGGAAATAGGGGATTACTTAATACTTATATTATTTGCTGAATAATACTAGGTAAGCGTAAGGGTACGAGGGAGGCTAGGCTTCCAACTAAAATCCTTTGGATGAGGAGAATGCGTGTGCTCAGACGCTTGCTTCGCAAGTACAGGGAGTCGAAGAAGATTGACAAGCATATGTACCATGACATGTACATGAAGGTTAAGGGTAATGTTTTCAAGAACAAGAGGGTTTTGATGGAGAGCATACACAAGTCGAAAGCTGAGAAGGCAAGAGAGAAGACATTGTCTGATCAGTTTGAGGCGAAACGTGCCAAGAACAAGGCCAGCAGAGAAAGGAAAATTGCCCGGAGGGAGGAGCGATTGGCCCAAGTGAGTTTCATACTTAATTGAGTAGATATTAAATGAAAATGTAGTGATTGGTGCGCTTGGGATTTAATGCATTCAAAATAATTTTTGCTGAAATTGGAATTATAAAATTTGACTAGGGTCCTGGGGAGAAGTCATCAGCTGCACCCAGTGCTCCTGCTGCTACAGCGTCACAGCCCGCCCAGTGAGTAGTTTAATTTATGCTTGTCCTATGTTTATACCCTTTGGGTTTTATGTGTTGTCTAATTGAACATCTTTCACTGCAGAGCACAAAAGAAATCCAAGAAGTGAGCCACGTATTCTGATATTGGCTCGTAGAATTTTTGGGGCTGCCATTCTCAGTTATTGTTTTAAAGTAGTTTTGACAAGTATTGTTGAATTTTTGTGTTGCTTAGACCTTCTTTTGGTCTTATTTAAGTATATGAAATTATAACATTATGCTTTTGCACGAATGTGTTTTGGTTTTAAGTTCTCGAATTTTGTTTTATTTGCCGCGTATATAATTCAACTACAATACAGAGTTAGGTTACATGTAAATTAGCTCCGTCTTGTCCGTGTTAAGCGACCGAAAGTACTAGAGAATTAGTTGTTTTATTAAGTAACTTATTTTAAATTTATATATTTTGTTAAACTAGTAAGGCATTTCTATCGCCTCCTGATCTGTTTAGTCTTATTTGGCATTGATGTATGTATTATCTTAATTATCTTTGTACGAACAAGATATAGGTAGACTTTGCAATATTCAAGGTCTTTAAGTATACAAGAAATTATTTATATTAAACAGAGTTTATAAGTATATATTTTATGTCATATTTATAGGTGCTCTTGCAGAAATTCGGTAGTTATTTTATACTTTTGGCAAATTTCATGTATGAATTGGGCGATTTCCTATGAAGTATTTTGTTTAAAGTATTTAAAGATATTTTGGTGAAAAAGTTGTTAATCTGTAATGTTTTAAATTGCATTTTATAAACTGACAAAGCAAAAATATTAATTTGGTTCTAAAAAGAGAAAACACAAGATTTCAGTTCTTGCCATTCATAAAGGTGTGATGATGAGGCTGACTCGAACTTACGTGTGATTTTAAGAAAAACTTGAAATCAAAGCATCATTTTAAAGTTGAAATAAGAAAGGAATTTTCAATTTACCTATACACGTTTTGTCAATGTAAAATATCTTCGGTATTTACTTCTTTCTCATATTTTTTAGACATTTAAATATTTTTAATATATATATATATATATATATATATATATATTCAAATTTATATTCAAATTTATAGTATATCTTAGGTGGTGGAAACATTTAAATATCAAAGCCACACATTTTAGTCGGGTCGTCTTAATTAGGGTTTGATTATTCTGATTTAAATGATATTTATGCATAAAATTGATTGTTCATACACTGATGGCTTCTTCTTATCTTTATTGAAGCTTGCATGAAGAATGGAGACTTCATGGATGGTGTTGGATGTGCAAGAATGAAGAAAAGAAGCTTAAGGTGTTTGGTTTGGTGTAGGTGAAAGGATTCTCAAGAGAAGTGAGGACAACTCCTAAGGAAGAAGACTAGAGTAAACTAGAGAAGAGTTTACTCTAAGGTGAGCTCAAAAGAGATTTGTGCACAAATTTGGGCAACATTCACTACTCAATTTCAAGCTGAAAAATACATGTCCAAAGCCTTCTATTTATAGGCTAAAATGAGACTAAGGAGTCTCCAAAAAGTAGAGGGAAAAAGGAGTCTAGAAAGTTGAATTTTGAAGCCAAAAAGGAGCATGTGGGAGGTGTGACTTGCCACATAAGCAAGTCACATTTGTCTTGCCATGGGAAGCTAACTCTCATCCTTGGAGAGCAAATTTGAGAAGCTTCTAGGCTTCTCTAGAGTAGATGCACTACTCTCGACCCATTTGGCCCAATTCTTCTTCTTAGTCCAAAATTACTTCTAAAGCCTAATTTCCTCTAAGGTCCAATACATGGCCAAAGAAAACCCTATTCTACTGGGCCCAAAATACAAAGGTCAAAATAAAATCCTAATCTAGTATTTACAAGCAAAGAGTCCTAGGCTAGGTCTTCACATCTTCCTTGCCCATGTGAAGTTCATCTTGGGCCTTGCATGCGCATTTAAGACCCATTCTTCTTGTATTCTTTTAGCCATGGCTCTTGTTGTAGGTCCATTGACTTGAGGCATCTCATCATCCCCTCCCTCTTGAGAAGGATTTGTCCTCAAATATGTAGTCTCTGCCTCATCATCAGTGCCACCTGCAAAAGGTATCAAGTCAGCAACATTAAAGGTGGTATGCACATCATAGCCCTGAGGCAGCTCTAGCCTATACACATTATCATTGACTCTTTTCAGCACTTTAAAGGGACCATCACCTCGAGGGCTAAGTTTAGACTTCCTTTGCTTAGGAATTTTCTAAGGTGTAGCCACACCTAATCCCCTTCTTCAAAAATTATTTCACTCTTCCCCTTATTGTAGTACTTAGCATACCTCTCTGTTTGTTGCTGGATTTGTCTTTTAATCCTCTCATGCATTTTCTTAACAAAATCATATTTTGCCACCCTTTCTTTATGAATAAAATCAAAAGATGTAGGAAGTGGTAGCAAGTCCATGGGAGTGAGAGGATTAAAGCCATGAACAACTTCAAATGGAGAGATTTTAGTAGTCCTATGAACTACTCTATTGTAGGCAAACTCAATATGGGAAAGGCATTCATCCCAAGATTTGTGGTTTCCTTTCAAAATTGCCCTTAGCATAGTAGATAGAGACCTATTAACAACTCCAGTTTGCCCATTAGTTTGTGGGTGACATGAAGTAGAGAAATTAAGCTTAGTTTCAAGTCTTGACCAAAGAGTTTTCCAAAAACGGCTAAGAAACTTAGTGTCTATATCAAAAACTATGGTGCGGGATATACCATGAAGATTGACCACATCTCTAAAGAAAAGCCTAGCAATGTTGCTAGCATCATCCATTTTGAGGTAGGGTATAAAATGTGTCATTTTGCTAAAACGATCTACCACCACAAAAATAGAATCAACACCCCATTGTGTTCTTGGGAGTTCTAAGACAAAATCCATGCTTATATCTTCCTAAGGGGCTAAAGCAACAGGTAAGGGGGTGTATAATCCATGGGGCATTGTCTTAGACTTGGATTGCAAACATGAAATACATCTATTACAATGCCTTTGGACATCTTTCCTCATATGTGACCAAAAGAACTTTTCTTTCAAAAGACCTAGGGTTTTTTCTACCCCAAAGTGACCCATCAATCCCCCTTCATGTGTTTCTTGGACAAGGAGTTTTCTTTCTTTTGTAGCTCTTACAGCAACTAGTTTCCACCACAAATCAGAATCACCACCACACTATTGATGGACGTCCTTGGTGTAGGAGAGGAAGGAGATCCATGGAAGACACCAAAAAGAAGATGAAATGCAGCGGAAATGAAGATAAGATCAAGAAGAGCTCTAGGCAATGGAGGTTTTTGGTGAAGATG
>Ga0214544_1004827_pt1 | contig 26684 bp, 10 predicted proteins | sample CNSS3metaG_FD_160074 | JGI IMG/M metagenome (GOLD analysis project Ga0214544, IMG submission 160074) | Root nodule microbial communities from cowpea collected in UCLA plant growth center, Los Angeles, California, USA - CNSS3 | ecosystem: Host-associated > Plants > Roots > Nodule | place: USA... | reverse complement strand
TATATATATATATATATTTAAGTACATTCTGGTAGTGGTCCTAGACCAGGAGAAATTGGAAAGGGATTTGGCTTTTTTATTATATTGGTTCAACTAAACGAAGAAAATTATGAACATGCTTTGTTTAAAATAAATAATAGTCAATGAATAAACCCATAATGTATAGATTCATTGTTGGATATGGTTTTGAACAAAAAGTGAAACAAACAAACGAATGAAAATCTAGAGATTTCTCATTAGCTAGCATAGCTTGTATTCCATATCTTTCAGGCTTCATCGTGGTTCACAATTTTGTTCAACAATTCTTGTGTACCTTTTTTCATTTTCATTTGAATCACAAGTTCAAGTGGCATATATGCTACAAACTGCGGTGTACTTTTAATTTACATCTGGAATAGAAAAGGGACAACTACATGACGAATGCTTATACACACAGATTATGGTAGCAGGTTCTCGTAAAGTTTCTCATGGAAATTCATGTTCTAGGTATATAACATCAACAACCATCTATCCGAATCTTACTCCCGGAGAAGTTGTAAATAATTTTTCTTTGATAATCGAAAAAAAAAAACCCAAAGTCCCACGTATAGTAAAAAGTGTCCAAATAAAATACAATAACCCCATGTTATAAATTGCTTATGTAGGATTAAATTAGGTTTAAATTTCAATGTTTAATTTTTCTTAAGAATCTGAATTTAATTGTATCTTTCATCAATTTTTCCAGAGAGATCAATTTTAAAAAGTACACGTATCACGTGTCAATCTGTGGTTTTTTTGATTTTTTTTAAAAAAAAATTTAATTTTTTTTTTATTTTTTAATTTTTTAAAAAAATAAAATAAAAATGCCACGTGTCAAGTCCCTGTGTGTGACACGTGGCATTGTCAGTTCCACGTGGCATTGTAATGCCACGTGTCAGTGTCACTATTAGATGTCATTGTGTTGATTTCGATTTGGTCCCCACATATGTCTTTTTGTTTCAATTTAGTACATAAGTATGTGTATCTGATTCAATTTTGTCCCATTGTTTTTAATAATTAAAATATTTTTGTAATCCATTTTTTATAAGATTAAAAATAATTAAGTATAAATATTTTTACAAAATTAAGTACTAATATTTATAATGTTTCTCTCAATTTCATACCAAATTTATTATTTGTATGAATGTTATGCTATTTATAAGTACTAAAATGACTTTTACCACTAAATTTTAATATAAATATCAAATACTTAATTTTTTTTAAACTTTTATACTTAATTACTTTTAATTTTATTAAAAAATATTTTAATTATTAAAAATTATTAGGTCAAAATTGAATCAAATACACATAAGTAGGTACTAAATTGAAACGAAAAAACATAAATGGGGACTAAATCGAAATCATCACAATGACATCTGATAGTGACACTGACACGTGGCATTACAATGCCACGTGGCACTGACAATGCCACGTGTCACACACAGGGACTTGACACGTGGCATTTTTATTTTATTTTTTTAAAAAATAAAAAAATTAAAAAAAATTAAAATTTTTTTAAAAAAAAATCAAAAAAACCACAGATTGACACGTGGCACGTTGACTAACGGCATTAGTCAACTCTGTCTGAAAGGGACCTAATTGAAGCAATTTTTAAAAGTTGGGATGCAATTGACACTTTTTTAAAAGTGGGTACCAATTTAACACTCTAGTACCAAACTGGGTACCTTACGATTAATTAAACCAATATATAAAATAAGTTGAACAAAATACATGTTTAATTGGGTCAACTCAAATAACTCATTAACTTATAATAGATCGAACCAAGTTATAAAATTTATAAACAAAAATAAATTTAGTTAACTTTTTTTAACCTAATTCATAGTAAGTCGGTCCATATAAGATAGATATACACTTAATCAAGATATGAAGATATACGTAACTCTTAAAGTTAGAAAAGTGGAAATCAAGATTTCAAGATATGAAGATATACGTAACTCACATATATATATATATATATATATATATATATATATATATATATATATATATTAATTATAGTACTTATAACTTTTTAGATTTTTATAGAAGAGTAAATCTAGTTCCAAATGAAGAATGAAGATTTTTTTTTATAATATTTAATGCAACTGATTTTAGTATTACGAATTAAGATATATGAGGTTTTATTGGTTATGGTTGTAACTTTTATGCAATACGGTTCTTGAAGAGTTTTATGAATTTTGCATTGGTCCCTATTTAATAGCATGCATGCGAGGAAATCCACAAGTTGTTTTTTTTGTTAGAGAAATCTAGGTCATTGATTTTGGAAAAATTTGAAATCGTAACGGAAGTTCGAATTTAGGAAATGAAAAATCTAGAGCTGTTATCTAATAATTAATATTTGTCTTTTTGGCAATAGTTTGAAAGGCAAATCTAGTTTTGTCGGCGAATATTCATGTGGCTGTGGGACCCGGCCAACATTACGCCAAGTATAATTATTTGAATTTCAAAACCTTTTAGTCATATGTTATAAGTTATAACCAAAACCAACTTAAGGGAACTATTAAAAAAACAATTGAAAGGACAAAATTACAAGGTTTTGTAAAATAAATCTTTTTTTAATATTGAACTTAAAGGCAAGAATAGACTTGGTTGAATTATCTCTTAGACTGGTTTAATATAAGATGGATTTGAAAACAAAGTAATGCGAATGGTGGCAACAAAAGGTGCGACGGTCATTAATGTAAGGAAAATGGCTTCGCTTATTTTGGATTTTAAACTACACTTACTTAATCAATCCTAGTATATCAAGGCATAGTAAAAAAATACCTTAAAAGACTACAATTTGTAACTATACTATATGATAAATAATAGGCTTGTAGATAATCGTAACATAACATCAATAAAAAAACATTTAAAAATAAAACATAGATATAGGTTATAGGTAGCCTACACGTTCAAATAATGAGCGGAAACAATACAAATAGTGATGCAACAAGAGCAGGGTCGGCTCAAGGCCAAACAGGTAAAGTCTTCCTTTTAGGCTTTCAAAAAAAAAATCAATTTTCTTTTAGTTGTTTTAGGCCTCCAAGAAAAAAAGTTTCAAAAATTAAGTTTTAAACAAAATTATAATAAAAGACCTTACTATTATGTTTGTTTTAAGTAGAGAAGACAATACAGGGTGGACCATGCGAGTTAGTTTGTAGTTCACAAGAAAAAGTGTGAGATGGATTGAGTATTTTGACCTAATGGTCCGCTTAGGCTCGCCTCGCATAACTCGTAGCTCGCATTAACTTAAATTCTTAAAATCTAGCAACACCAACACAATATGTATGTGTATTTCTTCAAAGCAACTTGTTCATTCACGTTTCTTTTCTAGTCCATCCAAAAGTAGCTCTTTCATTCGCATCCAATCCATCCAAAACTAGCTCCCTCATTCATATTTATTTTCTTGTTTCAGATCAGTTCAAAGGAATTTTCATTTTCAATAGTCTTATACTTAAAAATTATAAACTATATAGTTATGAATATTACTTATTTTAAGAAATGGACATAGAAAATATTATTTATACTAATTTAATTAACTAAAAACAAATTTATTAAAATCTTACGCGGGTCATAGGCCAAATGTTATGTGATATGTGTCATAGAGATTAGCTTGTATTTCTTATGTGGGACGAACCATTCCGACCTGTTTTTTGTAGGCCAAATGTGGTGCAGACCAAATGCGATGCAAACCAAAACAAGGTGGGTCGGCTCACATTCCCATTCTTAATTTTAGGCATTTTGACTAGTTCCTAAACAAGAACATGACAATTGGTAGTGGCCTATGATGCACCGATACTTCAACTTGGGTCACGTATTCGTGCCCGATACTTTAAGATACTTTACTGATACTTATCAATGAAGTATCTAATTTATAAAATTATAATACACTACAAAAAAATATTTGAATAATGACCAATTTTTGTGACAACAAATAATTAGTCACTATATAGTGACCAATTTAGGTACCAATCTAAAAACTAAAAATTATTGACAACTAAAATAGTTCCAAAAAATTATAATTGGTCTTTAAATTGATAAGTAAAATAGTCTTTATTACGAATTATTTCTAAATTGTTCACTAACATTAGCTACCAAGATTTGACTATCAAAATAATTAGTTTCTAAATTGGCCAGTAATATTAGCTACCAAGGTTTTGACTACCAAAATAATTTGTCTCTAATTAGGAAATTTGTCTCTAACCTATTTTTGGTTACTAAAATTGGTCATTATTTAAGAATTTTCTTGTAATAGTACTTTTATGATAACAATAATTTATATTTTTTATGTTAACAACTTTAGTAATACAGTTTTAATTTGGATTCACATAATAACAATCCTATATTATTATGTTTTTAAACGGGTTGAGGGTGGGTTGACCCACTTAACCTACCAACATTTTTTTTACAATTTTTTTTAATAATTATTTACTACTACTAATTATATATGTTCACAATTTCATATTTTTAAATGCTAGAATGTGCTCAATAATATTTGAATAGTTTGAATGTTTAATTAATTTGATTGTCAAGTTATATATGTTGGTACTTTAATCTTTAACTATAATCTTTATAGTAAATTAATCAAGCAACCGTCTTATAAACATTTTTTTCTAAATTAGCATGACAAAAACATGTAGTTTTTTTATTTATATTTTGTTGAATAGCTTGACGGAAAATGTGTAATATTAACCATGTTTTCTTGGACTATATGGACACTTTCTTGGAAACAATTCATCATATATTGGTGGTGAGCATGATGAAAACATTAGTTCTTGAGTTTACTATGATTGTTATATCATGGGTTGCTTAAAAAATTATTTAAATATTTAAATACTTAAAAATAAATACATAAATAATTTTTTTATGTGGGTTGGTGAGTCAACTCACTTAACCCATCAACCCGTTGTGGGTTTAGTCAGATTGCAAATTTTTTGACTCACCATAAAATGAGTCGGGTTGAATTTTTATTCATTTTCAACCCGGCTCATGGTGAGCCAACCCGTGTCACTTTGACATAATCATGATTTTATAAGTAATAATTGTTGTTACCTTTTAAAATTATTACTTTTAACGATAACCGTTAAAATTATTGTTAAAAATGCATTCATTTACAAAACTACCGCATGTCTTTTTTCACGACAATAACTAGAGATGTCAAAATGGGTTTCAACCTGTGAGCCAACCCGGCTCACCACGGGTTCGAGCCGGGTTGGGTTGAGAAAAATTCAAATTTTTCAAAAGTGGGTTGAACTCAACCCGGCTCACTTAACCCACGGGTTAAACGGGTTCGAGCCGGGTTGAAGGTGAGTTGGCTCACTTAACCCACCAACATTTTTTTACAATTTTTTTTTAATTTTTTTTAATTTTTTATTTTTTTAATAATTATTTACTACTCCTATTATATTTGTTCACAATTTCATATTTTTAAATGCTAGAATGTTGCTTAATTATATTTGAATAGTTTGAATGTTTAATTAATTTGATTGTCAAGTTATATATGTTGATACTTTAATCTTTAATTATAATCTTTATAGTAAATTACTTAAGTAACGGTCTTATAAACAATTTTTTCTAAATTAGCATGAAAAAAATGTATAGTTTTTTAATTTATATTTTGTTGAATAGCAGAAGATTTGTAATATTAGTCATTCTTTCTTAGAGGATACTTTCTTGAAAATAATTCTTCATATATTGGTTTTTGATCAAAATATTGGTTTTTGATTTTACTATGATTGTCATCTCATGGTTTACTTAAAAATTTATTTAAATATTTGAATACTAAAAAATAAATAAATAAATACTTTTTCTAGGACCAACCCACTTAACCCACCAACTCGTGGTGGGTTGAGCCGGGTAACAAAATTTCTGGCTCACCATAAAATGAGTCAGGTTGAATTCACTCATTTTCAACCCAGCTCATGGTGAGTCAACCCGTGTGAGCCAGCTTAACTCACTTTGACATGTCTAACAATAACTCTATCATCGTCGTGAAAATGAGTTAAAAACACATTTATGCTCTACCGCTTCTATCCTTTTTTTCCTTGCGCCACCCTCCATGCTTCATTTTCCAAATTAAAAATTTAATTTCTTTTTTATTACAATTTAGAATATAGGAATATATAGATTATTTAAACATATAAATAGAAATGTTAATTTGGTCAAATAACTCAACAATCCAAATCAATCTGATCTAACTCAAATTGAATTGGAGTTTCTTTATTATTAAATCAAACTTAACCTAACTCATTTTGACCCGATCTCCTACGTATTGAGTCGTGGATTTTGTATATTGAATTGATACTCAACTTAACTAAAACTATCAAATAGTTATAATAATAATAATAATTAAAATTATTTCAAAAATTTTAAAAATATTTTGAAATAATTTTAACAAAGAAAAAAAATCAAAACCAATGACCAAATGACCTAACAATTCAACCTGATTAAGGATCAATTTATTAAAAAAGATGACAGAATCCAAGTTCAAAATTATTTTATTGAGTTAAATGATAGATGTGATTAAATTCAATCCAACTCATCTACACCCTATACATATAGAAGTTTAATCAGAAAAAAATTAACTAAATATAGAAATACACGCTGTATATGTTAATTTTTTTTTCAAAAAATACATTATTAAATGGGTTAGTTAAAAATATAATTTAATTACATTATCGACCCATGATGTCTATCGACTAAAAAAAATATATTTTATATTGATTAATATTACCATTCACCTTTTTTTTTTCTAAGTTGGTATTTCTTTTACTTCTTCCATTAATTCTTCCTAAATAATCCAACATATTTTTATATTTATTTAAAATATTTTATCGATAAATAAAAATAACTTCTCTATTTTAACTTGTAAAAGGAACTTAATTCTTCACTAAAGCACATATCAATTTCAGGAATGATAAGGTGGTCTAGTGGGTAGAAGGAAGAGAAGGTAGTGTGTTCAATCTCTTGCTAACAATTTGAAGAAATAAGGTTGATTTAATAGAGTTTATAAGAGATGGTGGGAGGTAAGACAGGTTATGAGTTCAACTCTTGCGCTAACAAAAACTAACACACCAAAATTAGAAAGACTTTAAGTTAAAGAAAAAATATGTAACTTTTACACACCAAAATTAGAAAGAGAGTAAGTTATAGGTTTGAAGAAATAAGGTTGGTTTTGGTGGAATTTATAAGACTGTGTTCTTTTGAGAGTGTGTTCTTTTGAGAGGAATGATTAAGGAGAGAGAAAGAGGAAGAGATCGAAAGGATTAGAGAGTAAAGTTGGTATTATTTCTTTTAAGGGATTCAGAGGTAATTCTAGAGTGGATTAGAGAGTAAAATTTGTGAAAGTCTGTGACTGAATTGACTAATGTGATATATTAAAAACAACTTTTAATAGAAAAAAAAATTACATTACCAAAATGTCCCTATTGTTATAGATAATATAAATTATATATAAATAATTTAAAATTATTTTATAAATTTTATTGAATGATTGAAAATATAAAAAAATTATTTATAAAAAGATGAATAATACAATATATTTTGTATGAAAATAAATTTAATATATAAGGTGGAAAATAATTTATTTACATGGAATTTTTTTTTCTTTTTAATAGTAATTTTAGAAATAATAATTTTTTATTATAACCATAATAAATTATTATTACCATTAACATAGAATTAAAAAAGTGAAGTGAAACCATGTATATTGATTTTAACAGCTAAATCAAATACAACAAAAATTAAATAATGAAGGGTAATTTGATAAATTCAGTTGTATCACCCTCTAATTTCACTATGGATAGTGAGATTGAATTCTCAGTGAATCCTCCTAATCATCTTCTCTCATCACTTGTATCATCTCTCTAAAAGAACACGCTACTCACTTCTTAGTAGAGCCATCAAAGTGGATCAGAACCCGTGGGTCAACCCGGTCCACCACGAGTTCGGGCCAGGTTGGGTTGAAATTTTTTTACAAATTTCAGTACGGGTCAATTTTTGACCCGATCCACCAAGAACCCGGCTCACCCGGGTTGAATCCATGATGGGCCGGGTTGGCCCACCAACTCGCATGGTGATACACATTATGTTGGACTTTGCAATGTTAGGTTGTTTTGTAACCAAATACATTGGTTGGTTGGCAAATGGAAACCTAGCTTCAACTAATAAAAATATAATTATTGAAAAAACTATAATTAGTTTGTTGAAAAAGGTATTGCATTAAATAAAAGATTGAGTAAGTCACAAGAATGCTTTGATCTTAGATAGTAATTTGTATTTTTATTTATTTGTTTTGGTTTGTATTGGAGTTTAACATCATTCTGGATTATATTGAGATTGTATTCAAGTTTATTTAAATTTTAATCTGAAATATAATTTCTAACTTAAGAAAAAAAATTATATTTTTTTAATTAAGTGGGCTAGTGAATCAACCCGTTTAACCCATCAACTCGTGGTGGGACGAGGCCGGGTTCAAATTTTTTTGGCTCGCTAATAAGTGAGCCGGGTTGGGTTGGCTCACTAAGTGACCAACCCGTGGTGGGTCGGGTTGGACCAGGTCGGACGGCCCATTTTGACAACTCTACTTTTTAGTTATCTCTTACCATTCCTTGTGAATAATATATCCATCCAAAAAAAGTAGTGTAAGAGAAGGTGGGAGGTGTGAGAGGTTGTGAGTTCAACTCTTGGACTAACAAACATTAATACACCAAAATTAGAAAAAGAATAAGTTATAGTTGATCCGACAACTTTTTTTAAATAAAAAATAAAAATAAAAATTATTTTAATTTATTTTATTAGAAACATTAATTAATAATAAGAGAAGAAGCGAAAAGGGAAGTAATTCACATGTTTTGTCACCTATAGTTTTGTTTATATATAATCTTAATGTTTAACAAACGCGCTCCAACAAACATATTACCTTAATCGGCTGCGAGGACCATTGCAAGGAAAATACCATATCAAGTAGCATAAGGGCTATCATATATTATATTAATGTTATTTTTATGCATCAATTATTACAATCATGAGTTAAAAAACGTAAACAAAAAACTTTGTTTCCCTTCTTTGACTCCCTATGACCAATGAAACAAGTTCAAGCGTGGGAATTTAGATTTGAGGAAAAAACGAAAACATTTCTCTGCATATATAAATGGTATAAGACTATCCATAAAACTATTGCATATCATGCGCAGCCTAATGAACAGGCTCCATTGAATCCAATCATATAACATCTAAATTTGTGCACGAAAACGTACCGACATATCATTCTTTTATCCCAAGTTGTTATTTCCGTTTCCATTACAGAAATTAATGTTTTATCTAATGGAAAATAAGCAATGAATATCTAAAAACGTACACGGGTAGCTCGTGACATGACATTGTATTTTTTTCCTATTTAAGAATCAACTGAAACAGTGATTGCAGATTGTGGTCATGTCATGTTGGATTAGCATTTTCAAGCAGAAGCACAGAAGAGCATCGATTTAATTAATGATGTTTGGATTTGAATCTTAGATATATATAGGTGTCTCAGACATAGGGAATAAGAATTTTGTTATTGATGGTAGTCCTACCTGATGTAAACGTGGTTGCATTAGCAGAGAGAATACATATCTACGAAAAAAGTGACTCCAAGGAAGGATTTGTAGCTTTTAATGAAGTTGTAACGATAAAAAGCCTGTTTTGAAAACTGCGTTAAAAGTATAGCAAAAGTCTTGCATTGAAGAAAAAGTTGTTATTCTCATAATGATTAATTAGTACAGAAGAAAGATTAGAGAAAGCAGATTCTATAAGTGGAAGTGGTGTAAGGAATATTGTGTGGTGAAATGGCAACCCCAAGTTATTAGTTGAGTTATTAGGTGCCATTGCTTTATGGGTCGGAATGTTTCAGAAGTAGTGATGATATGAATTGGAAGAAAAAAAATGCAAGGTTGAGAAAATGAGGGAGAAATAGGAAGCTAATGAATAGGTATAGTTTTGAAAAAAAGATGTGGGTAAATCTTAAAAAGAGTGTGTAAGATATTGTTGGAAGTAAGAGCATTATTCTTGTTCCACGCTTGCAATCATGGCGAAGTTAATTTTGGAATTTGCAGGTCGCCACAGATAGCTAGGCCATGAGTCGCATCCAAAGAGGCAAAAGTGAATCTTGTTGTTAGATATGCAAAAAGATTGCACAAGATAAGTGCCAAAGCAGTACGGCTCTGCCCCATTCCTCTCCTTTTCCAATTCAGAACACATAAATTGTTGATTCCTTGTTGGGATGCCATCCCACTTTTACCTACACCAAGTCTCACCTACCACTTTCTCTTTCCATTGGATTTCCCAATCCATAGTTTACTATCATATCTCTCATATCCTCTTTAAGTATCTTCTTTCAACATGAATTCTATCCTACCAATCATGTCTACCCACTCTCACCACACAATTATCAAAACTTAAAGCCTTCATTAAATGTTGTGAACAACAAATTTATTCTATGAATAAACTAACATACATATGTTCTTGTTGTGTTATTCATGTAATTGACAATACAACTCACATATTCTTGATCGGTGTGTTAAACAGATTAAAATGATTAACACATTAACTATCTATAAGACACCATCGACTAATATATTTGTAGTAGATCCCACAGACTAAAGATAAGTTTATAGTATATAAGTAGGTGTAAATCTTACAAGTCGATTTTGTTGGATCGAGTTAGGTTTAAAATTCACTTCTTAATATGTTATTAAAACCATATGTTAGAATCTATTTTAGCGAGATTTGTTATTTGTTAGACCAATCTTATCACGCATTATAAGATTATCCATTCATGTCTAATCTCATACTCGATATGTCTCGACGTAATGGGACGTGTTAGAGATCCAATGACAAATACATTTAAAATTATTCTAAGCCCAACAAAATTAAAACATGTCTTATATGCAGTTGGGTGATTTGATGCACTTATTTCTCTCACCCCCAACTCTGCACAAATTTATGTCACCACAGAGATCTTGATACGCTAATCACTGTGCCAAATCTAATGCTAACGACTTGTATTATTGTTGAACTGATACTTTGGAAGAAATTAGCACCTTAATGAATTTGATAGGTAGCAGACAAAAATAATTCCCAATTGTTATTCCTTGAAAGTGTATCGAACATGTATTGAGATGCTACTCGGAGAAAGTGTTGTGAGTGTGTCGTATGCTAAGGTTTTGACTAAATAAATGCCTTATCCAGAGTGTGAGCAATAAGCAATGGTTATCCGATGTCTCTAAACACATGTAGGAAGTACAAAGTCTAAACCTGAATTGAAGCTTTTGAGTTCCATCCCTGTCAGGATGTGAACCTGATGCGGTTGGTTTGGAACCCAATAAAGAAATAAAGGAATGTGGATTTCACACGGCTCTTAGTTCATGTGAGGAACTTTTGGGTGCTAGCATATAGAAGATGGTTGCCTATTACTGGTTTCACAACTTTGCAAAGATTCACCACTTCTTCGCTAGGTGAATACGTGGGTTATATTCATTCACTCAAAAAATATGCAAAGCCAGTTTCTTTTGAATTCAAGGTCTAAAAGATTTTGCGCCCTCAGTTCCTTTTTCCATTGCTTTCACTCCTAATATGATAAGGTCAATCAATTTGCTACTTCTATCTCATTCAAACTTCCTTCCATTTTCTTTTAATGAACAAGCTCAAAGTTACATATTACAACATTTTAGTTTTTTGTCAAATTAAGTTAAATGTGGATTTTCGCATCCATGTTAGAACATATGTGAAACCAAGTTAAATTCAAACTAGCATTACGTTAATTACACTTATTATTATCATATCTTTTGTTAAGAGAATTAGATAGAATATGACCAAACTCCAAACCTTAAAACATTTAGTCTGATTTGTATTTTGAGGTGATGTAGAAGAAGAGTATGCATAATTTTTAACAGCAGAAGATGAAATATTTAATTTATATTATATGTCCCCTACATTATTTTTCTTGTAAGCTCTTGTGATTTAAGTTGCATTACGTTAATTACACTAATAAAACACATCATTCTTATTAATAACTTCAATTTTAAAGAAAGATTGTTGATTTATTTTAAAACATTTAATAAAAATGATCAAATTACATCAATTTTTCAAAATTCGGAAACAAATTGAGACTAAAATAAAATGGATGACCAACTTGACATTTTTGAACAAAAACATAATCAAAAGAATAATTAAACCTTTATTTTTATAGATAAACAAATGTTTTTCAAACAAATAAATATAAGGGTTAAATATATTTAGTTCCCAAATTTTAACGTGAAATTGTAATTCACTTATCTGAAATTTTAATACATTTTGATTTTCAAACTTTAAAAATAAATGATATAGCTCTTTAAACACTAGTGCATTTTACGCTTTTTACTTCGGACTTTATGCCTTGATTATAGTGGAAACGAGGCATATAAACATGCGGTGGAAGTTTTGTAATTTATGCAACATTTTATGTCCCGGTTACTTGTTGACCCAAAGCAGAAACTAGTTTTATGCCTCGGTTCTGAGAGACCTGAGGCCTAAAGCCTCTCCAAAATTTCCCCCTTCCTACCGTTTGGATTTTTAAATTTAAAACAAAAGCTTTATGCACCGATTGATACTGACCCGAAGCAGTAAGGCCTTATATGCCTCGGTTGTTTGAACCCGAGGTAATACAGCCAGTTAAAATGGCCAGCTTTAGACCCAAATTTTCCTTTCTTCAATCTGTGCAGAAACCTTAAAGTCGCAGGGTGAAATTTCTTTCTTCTTCATCCTTGATGCGGGACACCTCTGTTTCTCAACCCCATCCACAACAATCTTGCAACTTCCACCACAATCCAAACAACTCTCGTTCAGCTCCACCAATTCCTCCAAACCCCCATGTACCTCCCCTTCACGAACACCCACGGCAGCGCCACCGCCTCACCCACCAACTCCTTCACATCCCGGAGAAACTCCCTGTGAAGCGACACGTCGCGCTCGTCAAACACCACGCGGTGCACCCTGTTGTAGTCCTCGAACGTCTTCCTCACACCCCGCAACGACGTCGTGTACACCACCCCCGTCTCGCTTCCCCCAGCGAAGACTTCTCCGGAAACGCGCTCAGCAAATCCCGCCGAACTGAGTGTGGTTGAAGAGAAACTCGCAGATCTGAGTGTGGTTGAAGACTGATCTGGACTCGCTACAAGAATCTGGTTTGACAGCCTCTGGTTTGGTGATTTTGTGCAGGTGATTGAGATTGGGTGTTGAGGTTTGTGAGGAAGGGACGCATTCCAGAACCCCATTCGTTTCTGAATTTTTTTTAAATTTTGATCGTCTTAGGCCTCGGTTGTATCAGAACCGAGGCAGTAATAGAGAGATATGGCTTCGGGTAACACCCGAAGCCAAAAGTTAACCTTTTTGGTCTCGGTCTTATATGTCTTGGTTCTAAAACCGGTGCAGAATAACAAAATTAACCGCGGCCAAATATCCTTTCTGCACTGGTGAAATTCAATTATGTTAAATTTTTTTGACATATTAAATACATTTTCTAGTTGACATTATAATGTGAACATGTCAAATGATGTAAATAATTCAAATGCTAGTATGAAACATGTTTTACATGTCAAAAATATTTAACGTAATTTAATTAAAAGAATTATTTTCATTTATTTTTAAAGTTTGAGATCAAAATATATCAAAATTATAAACAGTAGCTAATTTTAATTTTACATAAAAGTTTCATGTTTAACCCTAAATATAAAGATCTAATATTTAATCATATAAAATAGTATGGTGAACTATCGATTGTGGTTTCAATAAATGTTGAAAAGAAACCTGATTTTGTGAGATGAAATGAAAATAGTGGGATATGTGGATAATTGTGAATAGGGGACATGTAAGGGTATGATAAAAAAAGAGTTGAATTATGTGATGAGGAGGTGAAATAAGATAGAATTGGTAGAAAAGATGCAGACAGAGTGAATTGCTAGAAAAGGAAAGAGAAGAAAATAAGAAAGCAAAATAAGAGAAAGAAAATCTAAAAAGGTGAAGGTGATCCATTTTTGGAATACATGGTTGATGTGGCGTGGGCATTGCATGCATCCTTGTCATCCACCTCGGTGAGAAAGAGACACTATCCCATTCCATTCCCATTACCACGATGTGTTTTTATGAGGTGGATTTTGCTCTTTCATTCAACACCTTAGCTACAAAAACTTCTCATCATCTTCCAACAACTGCTTCTTCTCTCTGTGCCCAACATTTTCAGTGTCCCGATCCCACGTATGGGGTTAACTTAACAATATCTTCCTTCCATTAACATATTTATTCATTTTCAAAACCCATGCAATTAACATATTCACTTCAATATCTTATTATGACTATATTTTATATCTTGAACAGTGACAGCTTTAAAATGTGACAGATTTAAAATAATATAATAAAATTATATCCTAACAATTTAATAATATCCTGCTTCTTCATTATTGATAGGGATTTTATTTTTGAGAGTGCTACCAGCTAGCTTCAACTCTTATGGAAGAGGTGATTATTTTAGAGGGCTCCCCAGTGATGGAGACAAACTTCTTACTCTTCGCAACCCCATTCGAAGTTGTTCTCTGGGTATGACTAAAAGGAGATTCCACCCAAAAGGAGTGCTGCTTTTTTCAGCATAGTGTAATTTTTATACAAAATTATTGACAAATTTAAAAAAAAAAAAATCATGCATATAAGTGAGTCGTGTTTGTATGACATAATTTAATACGAAGAGGTCATCATGACACAATTGTAAAATAAATTCGTGCTGACTTTACACAACTTCTATGCGAAAAAAGAATTCATGTGAGACAAAAATAAATTTGGTTAGTTTAATTCTTTTGAATTTGAATTGAAGCTATTTCATTCACGATTTCAGTTCAAATCACATTGAGGTTGTGTTACCTCTACATGATTTCAATGTGATTTAAATTATGCTACTTCAATTTAAATTAAAAAATAATTAGGTATAATTAAAGTCATGTTTGACTTATATAACTTCTTCTTTTATATAGTGTAAGGTTAACATAACTTTACTTTAATAAGTATGAAGTCGTGTTATACATGCTCGACTTCTTCACATTGTGTTATGTAAGGATGTCTTACTCATATATCTAAAATTTTTAAAACTTACAGTTCGTCTGTCTAGAAAAAATAATAAACAATTTTTTAAGTATAAAATGATGGGTTTTTCATTAATTCATAAGAATAAACGCAAAATTTATAAAAAATACTCAGAAAAAATTCATGTTTATTTTATTCAAAAATTGCACTAAAGTGAAAAGCCCACAACAAGTTCACTCAAAGTAAAATATATATTGATTTTGTTATGGGCAAAAAAACACAACCTTAACTTATGTCAAAAATAAGCTTAAGATGCTTTTGAAACTTTCTTTACTTAAAGTTTCATTTGAAAAAAACATTAAAAAATGTATTTTACTAAAGAAAAACATCTTTTAAATGTGTAACTTTTATACTAGGATAGTTTTATAATTAGGACATCAAATATTTGAATCATTGAATTGTAAATTCGTAGTAATGTCTCAGGCTTTCATGAAAGTACGATGATTCTTATAATTAGAAGCCGTTAAACCTTTTACAATCACTCACGTAAGATTTTTTATTATTACAAGAAAAACTAATATTATCAAAGATAAAAAATTATAAATAATATTTAAGATGGTCAAAGTTCAAAGTGAGAATTTAGTGTCATTTTACTAATAGAATTTGTCAAGAGAAAATCTCATCACTAATAATAATTCTAGATTACTCTGACAAATACTTTTGCAATAATTCAATTATAATTTATCAATAAATTTTACCAGCAAACATTTTTTCAGTAATTCAATTATAATTAACCGAAAATTTTTATAAATAAATTTATTTTCATTAATAAAACCTATCAATAAACAATATTTTATTGACAAACTTATTTTTGTTAATGAAATTTCATCGATAATTAAAAAATTTCTTATTATATATATATATATATATATATATATATATATATTATTTTCTAAGATTTATATTATTTACACGAAAACATTTCCAGTCACAAGTTGTATATCAACAAAACAAACGGTTAATATTCAATAACCATTTTAAAGAAATCAGTACAATAATGTACTTAATTTCATATGACAATACATTTTGTTGGACAAATTTTTCCATAGATATTTTAAAAAATTTAAGTATACTTTTTAAGAAAATCAAAACTAGCTTATATATGTTCAAAGTCAAAGATAAAAAAAAAACGAAAAACTCTATATAAATTAATTTATGAATAAAATAATTTTAACTTATCAAAAAAATTTCTTTTTAATTTATAGATAACATTATTCAGACATATATGTATTCAAGATTTTCTCATAAACAATTATAGGATAGTTTTGTTAAATAAAAGTATATTTAAACATATATTGTCTTTTTCTTTTACAACAATACACGTATATTTCTTTAAAATTGAAAGTATTGGAAGACTTTCTTTAATTTTGTGTGTAAACTTTGGTACGTGACTATAAATAAATCAATTTTCTAGATTGCTTTCATTAGGAGATTCTTATTGTCATTTTTTCCGGTCAAAAACCGTGTCTTATAACAAGTTTGAATCCTTGTGTTTGGACGAGAAGTTTTTAACAATTCCAAAAAATTAAAATATCTAATAATTTAATTATTTTTAATTAAATTTTTTTCATTTTTTAAATAATTAATTTGGATAAAATAATTGAAATATCTTAGATTTCAATTTTCTTATTTGGATAAAACAATTTAATTTCTATTTTACGACGAATTCAACTTTATTGTTGAGTCTAACTTAACTTAGCCTAACCTTTAATTCAGTATGACTCGTCTTGACTTTTGGTTCAAGTCAATTTGAGTCGATTCGACCCCAATTGGTTTGACTTGGACCGATTTGAATCGATTCAACTTTGACACAATTTGAAACGATTTGACCTCAACTGATTTGAACTGATTCGGCCTGAGTTGACTTGACTCAACCTTCAACTAGAGTAGATTGGTCTAAACCATATGTCTAGGCCAACTCAACTTGACCTTCGACCTGGGCTGGGTTGGCTCGACCTTTGTCCCGGTTTAGCCCGACTTGACATTCTTCCTAGGTCCGGCCTGACTTGACCTTTGTCCCGAGTAGACCCGACTCAACCTTCGTCCCGGACAGGCTTGTCTCGACTTTTGGTCCAAGCCATCTCGTCTCGTCCTTTGGCCCAAACCAACTTATCTCGACCTTATATTTGACTAGACTTAATTTTTTGGACTTGTGAACTTTTTATGTCCTGACCAATGAGGAATTCCACAACTTGAGAAATTTTAATTTCTTTCTTTTTTTTTAATGCATTTCAAATTCTATTGTTTTAGTTATTTGAAATACCTTCTTAAAATTTCTCAATTTTAATGTTTTTTTAATTTTTCCTTATCCAAATTTGTCATTTATCTTAAAAGAATTTCAAATTCTTCAAATAAATAAATTATCCTCTTAAATTGTCTAATCTAAACACAAATTTTATAAAGAACATACTATATATACGTATAATTAATGTACTTTCACATGTGATTTTTTTAACCAAATCTTTACATAATTGCATATATGGACACTAATTTCATATTGCACCTAATTCATCCATGCATCGTATGAGTCTATGATCCGGTAATATAAAATAGCTAATACAATTTGTAGTAGTCATTATAAGTCATGATCTTAAAATAAAATTAATATGATTTCTTTTTATTTTCAAACCAATAATTGCATCATGAGGTTGTGCCTTTTGATATTAATGCTATGCTCGCCACATAAATGCAGTCACTGATTGTAGAATTTGCTTTCAATAAATGGAACTACTCAAATATGTGGTTGTGAAAAAAATGTCTCAATCTATTGGGTGGACAATTATAGAGTGAACAAATGTAGTGGGGGTCACTACTCATTGAAGTTATGCTTTGTCATAACTTAAGTGACAAGAGCTTACAAGAAAAATAATGTAGAGGACATATAATATAAATTAAATATTTCATCTTCTATTTAAAAATAAAAATACTTGTAAAAATAATAAATATAGTAAAATTAACTAATTTTAATTTATATTTTAAAAATATCTGTCTAGTTAAGTGGTTTAAGTAGAAATTATATTTAATCACAGCATTTGTGATTTAAAAATACTATTTATCGATTAATGTCACTTCACTTTATTTTGATAACAATGATTTCCTTTTACTTGTATAAATGATATTATGGAAAAATTGCATTAACTTGACGAGTTTACGAGGTTATGTCAAGTTACATTTTTATCTTCTATAAATTATATTTTAAACGAGAGAAAATAGTACATGATATATTTTAATTATTAATATTTAGTTAATTACAACTTATAAAAGTAGGTCTAACACTTAATTTTAATGGCAGGCAAAGAAGAGAACGAAGAGAATGAAGAAAAGATATGTATGTGCACAAGACATTTTATATTATCTCATTCTTATGAATTATCAATTATATTTACAAAGTGAGAGGTAACTGTTTATAAAGAATTAACCAATGTAATAACAAAAAACTTGATTAAAGGACACAACATCCCCTTTTAATTCAAGCATGTGAACTAACAACACCTGGTTCAGTTCTTAACACCTCAAACATTTCCTTCTTCCAAGACTTGGTTAGAATTCAGTTGCTTGAAGTTATGTAGGACAATAGATGAGTTTCATCTTTGCATTATTTACTTGCTCCCTTTAGAAAAATGAAATCTAGTCTCTATATATTTACTCCTTCCACGTGGCATAATGGCTAATTTGTTATCAACAAATAAATAAGAAAAGAATGTGGAATAAGACATGAACGAAGAATGTCATAATCTAGCACATTGATAAGTCAAATAAAGATTCACTACAAAGATGTTAATCTTTGATAAGTATCAAAGTTCTAATCCAAGAACCAGGAGAATCATCTCTCAAAGAATACAAATGCATATAATATGACTCAAAAGTATCTATGTAAGCTTTTAGTACCTCTATATAGACATATAAGTTTAAGAAAACCTAAAAACTCTAAAACAAAACCTAAGCCCAAAAACACAAAAAATAAACTAATTTCTAAAAGAAAGTTAAAAGTCCAAAAACATAGAAAAATAAACTATTTTTCCTAAGAACTATTCTTCAAATGTGTTTTGAAACATGATCTTCATATCATTTGAATTTCTAGTTGCTTGTAGCATCATGAGCCTTGAATATATTTGTTTTTCCAATTTCTTGTTCCTTGCTCTTGTCATAGGTCTTTTGAATCGTAAAGGTTCATTTCTAAGTTCTTCTTGTATAGAATCTAAGAATGGTCCTCTATCAAGTAATATTTAATGCATAATGATGATTTTACCTCTCTTCACAAAGTTTCCATATGAAGTCATACGATCTTTCTCAAAAGATTTCCAAAATTATAATAGAAATGAAGTTCAAATATTGTATCTTAAAACCATTTTCACTTTCAAAAAACTATTGTATAATAAATGTGTTTTTCAGAATCCCTTATGTAAAAGTTGAGAATATTAATAATGTGCATGTTCTTAATGATTCGTCTCTATCACTAAGACTACATTTAATTCTTGAGTATGTATATCCAAATCTAACTGTATCCATTATACACTTTTGTGAGAGTGGAACACCTAAGTTTGATATTCTCATAGTAAACTTGACGAGAATCTTTAAAAGATACTTAATTTTATTTTTGCAAGTCATGGTGTGAAGTCTTAACTTGAAATACTAATGCACTATGAGTTTTTTAAAATTATTTCTAAAGCATCCATATTAGTTTTCAATATATCACTTTCCTTTTTTAATTGTTTCAACCTAATGTCAAGTTACCTATTTTCTTCTTAAATATCTTATATAAGAAAAATAACTTTTTAGCTTTACCATGAAGCTAATTAAAAGCATATAACAATTGATGACAATTAGACTCAACTTTAAAATCAGAAATAATCACATTGCTACAAGATGATTCTACATTAACCATTTAGCACACATTTTCCTCTTCATTTCTTGCACCGATGATTGTTGTACTTGATACATTCTCTTCCCAAATAATAGGTATTCTACTTTTTCATTTTTCTTGTATGTCTTCTCTTCAACATCTCAAATTAAGTAAGGAGAATTCACTCACGTTTTATGTAACATCCTATTTGTTTTCTTAATGCACCAAAAGTATTATTAATTATTAAAATGATGTGTTTGATTTTATTTTTTTTAACTTGAAAGTTCTAATTGTTGATTTAAGATGAAGATAGATATCCAATATTATTAAATCATAAAAAAAAGGAAGTTTTGATGATGATAAATTATGATAAAAACATATTAAGTCTTGAATAATACTTGGAATGTAAAAATCGTCTTGAATATTTGTAAGAAATTATGTTGAAGTCTTGGGAATATAATTTATGTATCTAATAATGCAATTTACTTTTCTACTTTTAATCTAGGTTAAAATGCTTTTTTGTCCCAATTTTCATTAAGTTTTGTCAAATCAGTCATAATTTTGTTTTTGTGCTCAAATAAGTTCCAATTTTCGTCAATTTTAATAAATTTGGTCATTTTTTTGCTAACATCGTTTAAATAATTAACAACCATAAATAGTGACTACCATATGTCACTTCATGATTTTTTTTTCATTTTGATTATTTTTTTCATTTTTTTAAATGTCTACGTGTCAACCCACCAACATACCATGTCTCAGAATCAATGTTTTATATTCAATTTGATCTTTATATTCATTATTTTTGTTCAATTTAGTTCCAATCTTTGTTAACATGAACCGATTTTGTCCCTCTCCAAATCGAGATAAAAAAGGTATTTACCCTTTAATATATTTCTTTATGTATTTCTAAAATTCTACATTATTTTTTATTTGATTATTGGTCCCCTCGTTTAGATTTGTTATTTTATGATTTGAAATATTTAGATCTCAATGTTCTTAAAGCATAATTATAATTTTTTTTTCTTGTGAAACTCTCTCAATTATATTGAATAGAGTTTGAGATTATGTGTATGTTTTTCTTGAATTGAATTCATAACTCAAATATGAATTGAATATAATAAATCAATTCTTATGCGTATTTCAAAATGTGAATATTTAGGAATTAATCTAGGCTCTGTTTTTATGATTGCAAATAGTGAATTAAGGTGAGAATTAGAGAATTAACCATTTTTTCATTCAATCTTAATCTTATAATTTTTTTTAGAATAATCAAAATCATGAAAAATCTCATTCTAAATTTGAATTGAAAATAAAACCAAATGTCATTTATCCTTTTTGAATATGATTTATGTTAGTATATAACACTTCACTAATCGTAAAATCTTATCCGGAAACCTTATCAACTAAAGTTTCATCAAAGTGGCATCGTTGTCGGAGAGCCATTGAGTTAACTTTATTTTTTAATTTCATATGGAAGAATTAGTATTCTTTTTCATATTGTAAGTAGTGCCCAAGTTGTTCTTGCATGTTCACAATTGTATGCATATTAAAAATCCCAAAAATATTGTGATTTTGTGTTTTTATGTAATTTTGTTGTTTTAGTTCATAATCTAATCACGTACGTATCTTAAGTGTTTCAATTAGTAGAAAGCACTACAAATTTGTATAGTTAGTTTAGTTCTATTTTACATTCACCATCAAGTAGTAAAATTTGCTAATCTCTAAGCAAATTTGTTGTGCATTCACTGAACTTCTAAAATTCTTAACTTTTGTTTTTGTTTGCTCTTTATTTCCTTTAAATTGAATGCATAGATCTCGTTATTAGGGATCTAATATAATTTGATCAGAAATAGAAAGTACTTTTTTTCATAAAGGAAAATCTAGAAGTTACTTTTACCGTCAAATTAGTGAGTAACTCCTCATTTGGTATTTTTACGAAAGTCTTAGATTAGCTTATAATTGCTAATCACAAACCCAAAAAATTAGTTGGATAGCTACCATGATACATTGTGTAGATATTTGAGGCTTCGATTTAAAATAGAAAAAAAAAGAGAAAATGAAACTATCTCCTTTGAATGAGGTCGGTCGATTGGATAAGAGGGTAAAAAACAAAAAAATACATATATATTAGTTAACATCTTTTTGTTTCTGAGTTTACTAATCCTCTAGAGTAACAACAAATGCTGAATCTTTTCGTAGGAATGAGGGAACTACACAAATACAGAAAAAATATATCACTATAGACCTTTCGGTGCAACATTCATAAATCACAAATTGTCACATACACATTCACAGAAAAAAAAAGAAAGAAAAAAGTAGTGGAATCTGAACAAAATAAAAAGCTAAGAAGAATGCATAATATTTGAGTTGAATAAAGAAAGTGGTGACCACCTGAAAACGTTACTGGACTTTGTGGTTGTGATTGAGAGTGCTTCATTATTGCATTAAATGCTCCAAAATGCTTCGTCTTCTTCTTCCTCTCATTCATCTTCAAACTCTCATCCATCACTTGATTTTTCCTAGTCACATCCCAGGTTCCCATTTCCTCATCACCTTTCATTTTTTTTCTATTTTAATCACTAATTTTTTCTCATAACTATTACAGATTAAAGGTTCAAATCAACAATAATTTAAATACATTTTTCTTTTTCATTTATCTCATACACATTTTAAATATTATATTGGATTTCAGATTTTCATTATTAGAATTTTTTATATTATACAAGAGTTTTTTTTCTTTTGCAATTTTTTCAAAACAATTTACAAGAAAAAAATATTTTGTCATTTTTTTCTAAAAATTTTAATTGATAAATAATTATTTGGTGCATAATTATTTTTTATAAAATTATAAAATTTATAAGTATTTCATACAATTTTTTTTTTAAAAAATTAATAACAATTTCTTACATACTTTTATTATAAAATTGATAAGTATTTTTTACGAAAAAAATTTCAAAACAAAATTGATAAAAAATATAATTTTTTTAAAATATACAAAATCTTAAAAAGATGATCGATCCTAAAAATATTATCATTATAAGTTAGGTTAAAACACTTTCCAATTTTCTTAATTTTAAATGGACTAATTTTTCCTCACTTGAAACGTATATTTATTTATGTTGAATTATGTTATACTTTTATCATTCTAAAAGATTTTATAATAGGTTATTACATGAGAAATTGGATAAATAGAAGTAAAGAAAACAAATAACTTGAAGCAAATAGTAATCATTAGTAGGAAAATTAACACAAAATATTTTAGCACATTAACATTAAAATCAGTACCCGTTATTATAGTAATATTAACTATTTTACTTCTTAAAGTGAGTTTCTGTATTTTAGAGGATTCGATTTCATAATTTCACGCTAAAACTATAATAAAAATACTTAATAATGAAAACTACTATCATTTAATATATAAAAGCAGTGGCAGATATTGACAAAAATTATTAGGGAAGTCAAAATAATACATCAAAAGTTTATACATTTAATTTGTGTCACTGATAAAATAAAAATAAATACATAATTTAGTATAACAATAACTCAAAAAAAATCACACATATCTAAAAAATTGTCAATTGAAAATTCAATGATAATCAAATCACGCTTAAAATCTAGTTATAAAAAACATGCAGTACAATATTTTTTTTTCTATGTTCATAAAGTAAAATTAATATACAAGAGGCTGATTGAATTAATGATTAAACTAATATTTTACTATCAAGTGAGACAAGAGGGAATTACCTTTTTCGAGAATGGAAGAAAACTGTGGAGAGATGACAACAAAAATAATACATATTTTTATCTTTAGAAACAAATGAAAATAGGTAAGAACAATTTGTAAGAAACTCAAGACATATAATGAAACCACAATTAAAATTCGGTTATAAAAAAATTCACAGTATAATATTTTTTCTTCTATGTTCATAAAATAAAAAATTAATATAAAACATGCTCATTAAATAAATTATTAAACTAATATTTCACTATCAATTAAGACCAAAGCATTAAAAATAATATATTTTTTATGTTTAGAAACAAAAGAAAATGACTGAGAATAAGATATGGGAACAATTTGTGAGAAACTCAAGACATATAATAGAATCACAATTAAAATTCGGTTATAAAAGAACACCCAATACTATATTTTTTCTTCTATATTCATGAAATAAACAGTTAATACAAAAGAGGATAATTCAATAAATTATTAAACTAATATTTCACTATCAATTGAGACCAAAGAATTACCTTTTTTTTTTCTCCACGAGAATGGAAGAGGACAGAGGATAAATAAGAGAAAAACTAATAGATTTTTTCTCTCTTCAAAAATAGATGAGAATGAAATATGAGAACAATTTGTGAGAAATTTAAACCATAATAAATAGAAAAATAAAAATATCTTGATAATTTCTTTTTATTCTTTAATATGTTTAATTTTATATTTTATTATTTATTAACATTAATTATTATGTTTATAAAAGAAATAAAATATTTGATTTAATATCTATAATAAAAGAATTAAAATACATGATATCTATAATAAAAAAATTGAAATACCTATTATAAAAGAAATTTAAAATTTTTGGGGTGCGATGCCTTTGTACGCACCGAAACGATGTACTTTAAGACTTCATTTTGTATTTTGTAAGTCTAGAACTTATTAAATAATAGTTGGTTAATATTGAGGGTCGTAAAAAGAGAAAAAAGGTTAAACATAAAAGGTCCATTTATATTAAAATGAAAAAAAAAATACAATAATGTGCATATTAAAAAAAAAGGTTTTTGTGAGTGCAGTTAGAAATCCTGAGGTGCACCGTTAAAAAGACCAACAAATAATTAGTCACATAGAACTTGAATGTCCAAAAATGGGCTAGGCCTTTTATATATTGTTATTAATTATTGATATTTTTTCTGCACTCCCATATAAAGAAATCTCATTTTGTGTTTTTTAATTGTGTAATTTAGAAGTAAAAATTATTGTCAAATTGTGTAATCCATAACCTAAAATTAATTTCAAATTACGCAGTTCAAATACTAATTTTTTTAACCCATTCTAATTGTGAAAGTAATGTTTGTCTTCTAAATTGCATAATTTGGAAATCATTTACAGTTTTCGAATTGTGTAATCTGGAAAGTTTATGGATTACACAATTTGATATTTTTTTACTTTTGAATTGCATAATCCATAAATCAATGTTGACTTCTAAATTATACAATCTAAGAGCAAAATAAAAAGTGTCTTCACATGGAATGCAAGAAGAGGGTGCGCGAAAAAACTGCTTAAATTATGTTGTTTGTAAATTATTTGGTTTTTGAAGCCTTTTTGCCATAACAACTTTAGGCTTAAATGTGATCGATTTACTTCGAGAATTACTTTTGTTAATATTAGTTGAAACATGTCTTTAATGGTTATCACCGTATATACATAAATAATAAAAAACAATGAAAATGTGGGGTTTTCTTCCTGCACCCCCAATATTTCTTCAGCACCTCTAAAGATCTTGCTCTTCCATTTATGTCCTTGAAAAATAAAATAAATAAAAAAATTTAATTAGGTAAACGTAACAGTTAAATAATTATGAAGTAGCAGAGGTAGTTGACTGCCTGAATTAATTGATAGTAGTGTTTGTATATGTACCACTGCACCCCAAGTATTTCTCTCTCTTTTTTTACTTTCACTTTCACTTGCAGTAAAACAACTTTTGTTGCTGACTGAAGTGTGAATTTTACAGTTCAGGATCCACTGGTATTTCACCACTTTGCTTCATTTCTTCTCAGAATGTCAATTTCATGGTTAATATAGGGCTGGGCAAAAATAACTGTACTGAACTACCAAACACTGCACTGAACTAAAAAACAGTTCGTATGAACTGCACTGAACTGAAAAACAGTTTAGATGAACTGAACTGAATTATTTTTCTGAAAAATAAATTGCACTGAACTGCACTGTACTGAACTATACTGCACTATAATATGAATTGTACTGAACTATTATAAACTGAACTGTTTTATGAACTGCACTATATCAGAACTGAACTGCACTATTTTTTAACTGAATTGCACTATTATTTACTGAACTGCACTATTCTTGAATTGAACTTCACTAATTTTTAACTTAACTACACTATTTTGAACCGTTTTTGAATCGAATTGCACTGATTTTGAATAAACTTCACTATTTTTGAATCGAATTGTACTATTTTTGAACCGAATTGCATTGATTTTGAATTGAATTGCACAATTTTTGAACTGAATTGCACTGTTTTTGAACTGAATTGCATTGTTTTTGAACTGAATTACATTATTTTGAACCGAATTGCACTAATTACATATGATTGTAATACTCAATAATAATATAAAGTTTATAATTTGAAAGTGCTTAGGAAATAATACTTGAAATAAGCCTCATACTTCAATACGCCAAAATCAAAATATTTATACATCTTAATACATAGGTTCTCCAGTAGGTTCTCCCATAAACAATATCAAAATGTTAATACATCTTAATACATCTTCAATCATCTAAATTAATTTCACTTGAAGGTCTCACTTCGTCTTGATAAGTTATATCTACAATTATATATATATATATATATATATATATATATATATATATATATATTTTTTTTTTTTATATAATATAAAAATAAAAAAATATATAAAATTATTATAT
>Ga0214544_1004823_pt1 | contig 26703 bp, 16 predicted proteins | sample CNSS3metaG_FD_160074 | JGI IMG/M metagenome (GOLD analysis project Ga0214544, IMG submission 160074) | Root nodule microbial communities from cowpea collected in UCLA plant growth center, Los Angeles, California, USA - CNSS3 | ecosystem: Host-associated > Plants > Roots > Nodule | place: USA... | reverse complement strand
GGTCCTTAAAGACCCGAGGCCAAAAGCCTGACGAAATTGCAAAAATGCCACCGCCTCCTTATAGGCTTCGGTTCAGCTGTAACCGAGGCCTATAAGGCGAAGTAAAATGTCAAATCTGCACTAGTGAGTGTAGATCTCATCTTATAAGTCAGTTTTGTGTAGGATTGATTAGGTTTAAAGTCAACTTTTTAATAATAACCTCAGCTTATTCCATCTACGCTTTTTTCTTATGAGTAAATTTTGTCAAGCTACACATACACTGAGATTGTAAAGTATTGTTTGAATGAATAACGCAGGATAATTTATGCATTTTCGTATGATGATAGTGATGGAGAGACTTTCTACATAACATTTTATTAGATCACCCACACGGCACAGGTCGGAGCAGTTACCAACCAAAAGTTTCTGTCTCTTGACTTGTAGGCCTTCATTGCTTATGTATGCATGTCATAACCAAAATTCCATTCTTATTATCTTAAAAATCATGATGGGTTCAACTCGTGACGGAACCGTCAATTTGCACAAGTCAAATTTGCCAAATTTCGAGTTTCACCACCAATGATTTCCTTGTAACTATTTTATCTAACGCAATTAAAATAATCGTAATATGTGATTTCATCATTGTGCTATAATTAATTATATTAAAAATAAAAATAAAAACTCATCGTAGAGAAATTCAAGATACGTTATCCAAATATCCGTTTTAGATGGCTACGTGTACAAAATCGTATTTAAATACCATCTTGACTTGCAAGGCAATACACAATACCAACCAGCTTTTATCTACGTTCCCCATATTAAGGCACGTATAGTAGTGAAACTTCAATCACCGTTGTGTAAAGTTACGAGGTGAAGGTATTCAGATTCTAATGAGCTGATTAAATGAAGAAAAGCAGAGAGTGGTTGGTTACTTTAATGAATAAAAATTAGCGAGAAAATTAAGAGAAGATGAGTTAAGCAAAGATGTAATTGAGTACTAATTATGGAAGTTAGGTAGAAAGACGTAGAGTGGTATGTAGCATCGATGTAGAAGCTAATTCTTTGCTTGCAAGTTGGATCTGTCTGCACCCATTACTGTAGAGGTTGTGAGTTCATTATCAGATTCTCCACCACGACGGTTGCCTAACATCTTCACAGCAATTCAACTTCAGTTTCATTCCCTTAGCTTTTTACTAGTATACATTTAAAGACTTCATTTTATCAACAAAATTGAAGTTGACATACAAGAGCCAATACATTAATTACAAAGAAGTACCATATAAACGACTTGGATTAGGGACCAGGATCATTAATTGTTCATAAGTGCATTTTGATGTGGACTTTAGGTCTTCTCTTACATTTTTTTCTCCATAATCTTATTTCTCGATATTAGATGAAAGTTACTCTTGTGTCTTTCCAGAGAAAATAACTGGGGAGATACAATACTAATGACACATGAGTCGAATCCACATATAAAGAATTGACATAACTCTCAACCCAAAACCTTAAGACAATGAGTTTATGGGTCTTCATCCTTATATGGTGTTCAACTTTCTCATTTTTACTCAATGTGAGACTTAAACTCACACTTGAATTTTCAACAATTAGAGAAGGTATTTTTTATGAGCTCTCAGCCCATTATACAATTTAAAATATGCAACTCTTGCATCAGGTTTGTTACGAGAGAAAATACTGTGAAGAGACAAAGAGATGGAAATTGTGAGTGTCTCTGGTGAGAAAAGAAAAGAAGCCATCAAAGAGAGTGAGGAAGAAAAAAAGAACAATCAGTTTATCATGTGTAAGCCTATTGGGGTTTTATTCCTTATCTCATATTGGTGTTCTTTCTGTTGTTTATTCAAGTACCCTTTGAAGTTTGTTATTCACCTTGTTGGTAAAGAGAATAGTACTATGTTAATCATTGGAATCTACAAGAGAACTTGAGGTATACCCATTAATTATCATTAGTAGAAGATCTTACTGGACTAGGTTGCGTGAGTGTTTACTCCATATTGAGGTTTTTCCACGTTAAAAGATTTAGTGTCTATTGGTTCATCCCTTATCTGTTTCATGCATTTTATTATTTATTTATTCAGGAAAGATTTGATCTGAGTTTTGCTTTCGCTTTTTATCTATTAATTTTGAGATCTTTTCAAAAGTTACATACAAAGGTAATCTTCTATGACAATAGAATTCTTGGAAAAGAAGTGTGCTTATATTAGAGTTATTTTGCATTTTATTTTTCTATATCTAAAAGTTGTAAACAAAAAAATATTCCAAAATTCCAAGTCTCCAATAAAATTGAATATTTTGAGTCTTTATTAAATTTGTAAGTTAAATAGTAATTTGATTTTTATATTTAGTCATATGATTCATTTTATTTATGATTCTCAATAATTTTTTACTCAATTGAGTTTCATTATGTTTTAAATAAACTCAATTTTGTCTTTTATGTTAAATTGGTGCTAGCATCGTTTGAAATGTTTCACATGTCAATATTTGAGTCATCTTTTACCTTGAGATCCCTTTGGTTTGAAGTGGCACGTACTAGATCTTTATATGTATTACCTTCCAAATGATTTGACACATGGTACCTTTTAGATTTTGACATGTGACACCTTTCAGATCTTGACTTGTGATCCCTTCTATATTTTGAAATGTGTTATAGATTTCAACACATGACATCTTCCAAATAATGTTAACATCAATTTAACAAAAGTGACTGAACTGACTCTATTTAAAAAAAATTTAGGAACTCAGTTGAATAAAAAGAAGTAGGAACCAAAGTGAATCATAAGCCTAAAATATAGCAACTAAATTACTAATTTAACTTCTTTTAATATATTAATTGTTATCTTGCTCCATCATTTTTCTCATCATCATATTTACTTGTCCCCGCATATTAAGAAATGTGAGATATTTTTTTTTCATATAAATAAATATTACAATTGATATAAAATTACATGTTATCTTTATTGTTTTAATTGAAAGCAGGTTGGATAATGAGATTATCGTGCTTCCCGATAACTTCCAAGTCATTGCCTAGACAACAACCAAGGAATAGTTGCGTCAAAACCATTGATGTATGTGTTAATAGTCGGTCCCTTGTTATACAACATTTTCAATGAAAGTAATATCAGTCATTTCCCATTTTATATTAACAATTATATTGTTTTTTATTAACTGCAACATTTCACATTTTTTTAACATGTGACAAAAAGAAGATGATGAGATAAAATAACATTCCATCATGTAATAAACAAAAAAATTAAACAATAAAAATTTAATTGAAAAATATAAAAAATTTAAGTACTCAATATATCAATAAAATATAATCTAAGATCAGTAAATTATAATATAAGAATCAATTAAACATATCCAAATTAATAAAGGAGTTAAAACTTAACTAAATCACAAAATAAACAGAGTTACAAGAATATAATTACTTTTTCAATAAGTTAATCTACTTTTATGATATTTAGTTAAGTTATACACATAGAGTGTGAATTTGTATTCATGCACATAGAGTGAATAAGTATTTACAAATAACATCTTTGGAGAATTTAGTTGAGAACGGCGGCATACCTTTACTCTGAAAGAGGAGGTCTTGCCCTCCAACTTTTTTTTAGATTTATATAAATTAATATATAATTTAAATATTTTTTAGTTTTAATATATTTTATATATTTGATATTTTAAATTTATATATATATATAAAGAAGATTTTCTATTTTCGTGTCCACCTTTTTATTTTCAGTTTTATCCTTTAATAAATAATTATTTTTTTAAAATTAAATAATTATATTACTATTTTTATTTTTTAAGTAATCATTTTTTTAGATTTAACTATTTTTTATTTAAGTTTTCTTTTAAAAATTAATCATTTTTTAAACTAAAATAAATATTTTTAATAAAAAACAACAACCTACACACGTCCACTTAAGTTCACACTCATTTAAGTCCGTATCACGTTTTAATTCGCAATTGAAATGAGAAAATTCTCGGATCAATAATTTTGTGATTTTATTTAAAAAAATATGTAATGTTATTTGATGACTATTTTCAATTCATTCATGTGTAATTGTCGATAGACTATTTTATAAATTTTATTATATGATTCATTGTTGAGAATATTTACTTAATATTTTTTTTTTTTAAAATAGAGATATCATAATGAAACCCGCATCAAACTTCTCATATTAATATGCAAACTTAAGCTGATGTTTATGATAATTATGGATAGACCATAACGTTTTTAGAAAACCTTCCAAATTTTAGTCCATGAAACCAAATATTTTTTTATGATTGTGTTCTTGGCTATGAAAGGCTTCTTTCCAAGTTTGAATGTTTCTTTTTTATTTTCAATGAAAACTGAGAATAATGTTACGTTGGATGAATTTACAAAATATTTTCTTTGAAAATGTTTCTGAAAATCAACATGAATTTGAAAATAATTCTGAAAACCGTTCTATTTGAAAACAAAAATAATTACTTTTAGCGTTTCTAAAATAAGGTTCATTTATGTTGCATGTTTGCACTTGTGTTACTTTGCTCTTTAACAACCAACACTATTGTCGTTGGATGTGACATTACCTTCAATCTTAAACTGTTTGTGCTAAACATCGATGCTATAGTAACAAATCAATCATATATTCATTATCAGTAAACTACTTATTATTTTCTAAATTTATATGCTATATATATATATATATATATATATATATATATATATATCGGTGATATGAATTAATTGTTCATAGTATTTAGTAAGAAAATATTTAAAAAATTTATACAGGTGTATTGAGTGAGCTAATTGTTCAATGATTGTGGAACTATCAACGTCTTCAGAAGGAAAACATTAAACATCACTTTGATTAGTATGCAATCTCACATGTTCCTCTTTCTCTATTGATGATAGTGTATTGTTTGCGCGTATGATTTTCCTAACATGTATTATCAATCCTTTTTATGAATAATATGGTGTGCATCCCTTGACTTATGTTTTCTTTTTCTATAATTATTAATATGTTTGAGGTGATAATCTTTGAGAATCCAAGTATGAGTTTAAATCGCACATTGAGTAAAAATGAGAAAGTTGAGTATCATATAAAGATGAAGATCTATAAATTTATTATTATAAGATTTTGGGTTAAGAGTAGTGTCAATTCCTTATCTGAGTTAAACTAATGTATTATTGATGTTATATCTCTCTGATGAACCTCTTTCAGAAGAGTTAATAGTGGTTATCAGAATTCCTAAGAATGATCAGCTAAGCGTCATAAAAAAGGGGTCAATCCCTTATTTTATACTACAATATAAGCTTAAATGATTATATATAATTGCATATGTTATATGGTACGTGTATATGTTTATTAGTCTTTTTTTTTCACTTGTTGATTTTAAGACTATTATGGTATATCTAGAAGTCACCTATAGTTTGAGAAATAAAAATATACTTCTACTCACAATATTCTTTCTCTCAAGTCTTCAAGATTTATTTTAAAAATAAAATTATAATAAAAACATAAACTCTAAAATGAATAATATTTCGAAATAATAACTAATTCTGAGGATATTATCTTAAAAGTCTTATTTTTTTAATGAAACATTTGTCGTAAGCCTAAATATTAGAAGAAGTATATTATAAAGTCGTGCATATCATTTTCTTGATATTAAATGATTGTCATATTATATAATATTAAAGCTTACTACTTCTTAAAGTAATTAATATATCAAATTGATAAGGTAAATGTGTAATTAGTTAATAATAAAACTAGCGAAAACACAAACGTGGTCTCGCATGTGTGTTCGCATTTTATAATTTTTATAAGAATTTGAGTTAAGATCAATAATATTTACTTTCAAAATATATATAATAAATTTTACAGTAGTTGTTACATAAAATAACTGTTAAAAAAATAGTTTTTTAAATAACGATCAAAATAAAGGAGATTTTTAAAAAAATATTATAGATAAATTAATTATAAAATAATTAATTTTTAAAATAATAATTAAAGGTAAAATTGAAAAACGAAAAATGAACACAAAAGAAGAAATCCTCTTTATATATTGTTATAGATGAATTTAGATTTTTTATTGGTTTTTTCTGTGTCTTTATTATGTTTTTATAATATATTGATTACCATTAATTTTAACATTTTAAAATATATTAAAAAAAATATTTAAAATACTAATATAATATATTTTTAATGTTAATGAGAGAAAAGTTACGTAATATTTGTTAACTTCACATGGATGAATTGTGATGGAAGATTGATGTCATTGACTGAAATTTATTAAACCACTATGTGGTGGTGTGACTTCATGATGCACGCTTGAAAAGTTTTCTTTTTCATTACAGTTCTAACAAATAATTTGTAGCTAGAACCAAATTTTCAACAGTGTAATCGATGGTTAGACGACAAAGCTAACTCTGACAAAAAAAATTCAGACCGCAAGAGATTTTGTGCTTAAGATTACTAAACTATCTATTTGAATATTGGATGGTATGTTGTAAGAAAATTTTAGAACAAGCTTCGAAGTACAAGTTTAATGTAAACTAATCAATCTTTTATCAAATAAGATCACTACTATGATTTGGGACTTTTTTATTGCGCAAATGGATATCGGTGGTGGTAGAAGACAACTACATCTCATTAAAGTTTTCAAATTTTAATATAATAAATTGATCCCGAGAAATTTAAAAAAAATAAATAAAAAATACAAATCATGGCAAAAAGAAAAAAGATTTGTCCTTATGTGATTTCCTTTATGATATAAATTTTTGTTTAACAAAAAATTGATTTGTTAGCATGGACATTATGAATCCACGTGTCAACATCATAATGTATGTTAAGTATGTATTTAGCTTAAATATTTTTAGAGAGTTTTATCTATCATATATAGAGGTTAAATCAGACTTCAAAAGCCTATTATAAAGTAAGGTACCTATATTTCAGGTCATGCATGGTGTTCTTTTGTTTTTGGTTATTGTGCTTTTGTGGATTTCATTCCTGTAATTTTAAAAGTATTAATTTTAGACTTTGTTGTCAATTTATTTTTAAGAATTGTCACCGATAATATATCATGCTGATGTTATAATAATGTCATATTAAAGTAAAAGTAATATATTAACTGAGAGACTTAACAGGCTTAATATGGAAGAGGTTAAAAATTGCCGATAAAGAAAAAACAAAAGAGACTTAACAAATACAATAACTAAAATGAAAAAAATACATATATATGACAACAAATAATAAAAAATATATTTTTCTATTTTTTTTATTTGCTTTTCCGTTTTAATATACTAGACAAGAACTCAAACACAATATGTGAATTGTTTGTGTTATTTTATAATCATACTGAAATTTTATCTTAGCGATACATGTCATGATTGATTGCATTAAATCTCAATGTATCTTATCGGGATGAAACTCCAAATTTGATTGCACAACACATATAATATATACTATATAATAGTAATATTTTTTTCTTAACGTATTCATATTGGAGTATTGTGAGATTATTTTATTTTATTTATATATTTTTTTCATGATGTAACATATAAAAAGGGTAAAATTTAAAATCGAATTAGTACTAACCTAATGTGAATGTTTTTCATCTATATTATTTTTGTGTCTAAATGTATAGTTTAATCATTTTATTTAAAATCATATAGTTTAATCACATACAAATATAGTGTATTTACTATTTTTATTTTTTGAAGTAAATAATATGAAATTTTAAAATAATTCAAATTAATTGATGAAGATATTTGATTAGTTAAATTATAAATTTATACGGAAATACAAAATATTGCATAAATAAAAATTTATTTAATTTAGCTTTGATTTATAGAAATAAAATATTATTCATAATATTTTAATGATTCTATTGGTAGGGTATTTAACATAGGTATCATTATAAATGAATTCAACTGTGACATATGGTCACAATAACAAAGACGCACATGGCATAAAAAAATTGTCTTAACCTTAAAAAAAAAAGAAATATAAAAAATGATTTGCTGAAAATCAAAGAATGAAAAAGATGGTTGTTGATGTTCATATAATCAGAAATAATGAAAAGTTATATTCAGTTATTCACTTAGAAAAGTGAAAAGTTGAGAGATGTCTGTATAGAGTTTTCTTGGATGGAATTTGTGCGATGCTTTTTAAGAATATGGTAATATATATATATATATATATATATATATATATATATATATATATATATATATATATATATATATATATATATAAATATAAATAAAAGGTGTTAATTTTTCATCTATTAAAGAAATAACAATTGTACAAATTTGCTCAATGCCTAAATTACATCTAACACAATATTTGATTACATATTTGTAAATAGAATATTTGACATATCTTAACACTTCCACTCAAGTTGGTGCATGATATCATACATTCTCAACTTGAATAGAGACTCATTAAACACTTTACATGACACTTCTTTAGTGAGAACATCATGCCAACTACAATTCTAATCTTACAAAAGGAAAGGAAATTATTTCAGCTCCAAGTTTTTCTTTGATGAAATGTCTATCAGTCTTCACATGCTTTGTTCTATCATGTTGCACCGGATTGTGAGCAATTGTTACAGCCGACGTATTATCACAATACAAACTCATAGTTTCATTTTGTTCAAAGTCCAAATCTGATAGCACATTTTTAATCCAAAAAAGTTCACATACACCTAGTGTCATGCCTCTGAATTTTGCTTCAGCACTAGATCTTGCTACTACAGGCTGTTTTTTATTCCTCCAAGTTACAAGATTCCCTCCTACAAAAGTAAAGTATCCAGAGGTTGATCTTCTATCATCTTTTGAACCTACCCAATCTGCATCAGTGTACCCTCTACTTTTAAGTTTTCATGATTTGAGAACAAAATTCATTTTCTACGAGTGGACTTTAAATGCCTCAAAATCCTCTCAACAATAACATCCATATGAAGATTTCTCAGGTCATGCATAAATTGACTAACAACATTCACTGCACAGGTAATATTTGGATGTGTATGAGACAAATAAATTAATTTTCCTACCAGCCTTTGGTATCTTCCTCTATCTATGTTTGCTGAATTTGAGCATTGAAAGAGTTTATGATTTTGTTCAATTGGTGTTTCAACTGGTTTACTCCCAAGCAGTCCAGTTTCCAATAGTAAGTCAATAGTATATTTTCTTTGGCATAGAAAAATACCATGTTTATATCTAGCTACTTCAGTACCAAAAAAAATATTTGAGGTTTCCAAGTTGTTTCATCTCAAATTCAGATAAGGTATTGTTGTAAACTAGAAATCTCATCTTGGTCATTTCTTATAACAATCATGTCATCTACATATATAATCAAAGTTGTAATTCTTTCTTTTCCTCTCTTCAAAAATATGGTATGATCAGAGTTACTAGCTCTATAGCCAAAAGCCTTCATAGACTTGGCAAACCTTGCAAACCATGCTCTTGGGGATTGTTTTAATCCATATAGAGCATTCTTTCATTTGCAAACCTTCATTCTAGTTGAACCTGTTATGCCTGGTGGAGAATCCATATAAATGTCATCTAAAATTTCTCCATGTAGGAAAACATTTTTCACATCATATTATAGAAGATGCCAATCTTGGTTTGCTGCTAGTGACAGAAGTATTCTCACAATATTATGCTTTTTACCTCTCAACAACTCCATCATCTTTATGTTTAATTGTAAATACTCTCATTTGCAACCCACAGTTTTCTTCCCTCTTGGTAATGCCATCTCATCAACCATTGCTTTGGTCCATCTAGGATTTGCCAAAGTTTTTTGTATATTACTAGGAATAGAAATTGAAGATAATTGAGATACAAATGATGCATATGACTAGGATAATCTGTGAGATGACACATATTTACTAATGAGATATTTAACTTTGGCTTGAAGGTCTAGTTCATATTTAGTTGGAGGTTGACCACGGTTATAACGGGGTGGAAGATTATATTGGAAAGTAGTAGATTCAATGTTTGGTGTGTTGGTGGTCTCATGCAGACAAGGATCAATTTCATGATCAATTTCGTCTAAATTAGTATTATCAATGGTAGGATCAAGAGAGACAATTTCATGATTGGTTTCAACTACATTAGATATTAGTATTATCAGATATAAGATCAAAAGGTACCTCTGAAGAGTCAAGTCGAACCTGTGGAGACGATTGAGCCAATTGGTTAGGATCAGAAGACATTGTATTATCCAAAGTAGAAGTTTCCATATTTAGGATTAGCTCACTTCCTGCAGGATGATCCTCACACGATAATTTATCTTTAAAGTATAATTTTATATTTGGGATATCAAACATACTAACATCATGATTATGCACTTCACTTTCATTGCCGCCTTGAAGTGTAGAATCAACATAAAAAAAACTATGCTCATCATTAAATGTCACATCCATAAAGATATAAAATTTCTTTGATGGTGGATGGTAAGCACGATAGCCTTTTTTAGTTGATCCATACCCAACAAAAACACATTTTAAAGCTCGTTCTTCAAGCTTTATATGTTGATGTGGGTGTAAGTGAACATATATAACACATAAAAAAATATGAGGTGGTAAAGAAACCATGGAAGGAAGGATACAATGATCAGACAACACATCTAAAGGCCTTCGAAAGTTAAGCACACTAAAGTGTTCGATTCATCAAATAAACTGCATATCTCACAGTCTCACCCCATAAATGAGATGAGACATTACCATCTATCAAAAGTGATCTTGTCACCTCTAATATATGCCTATTTTATCTCAGTCACCCCATTTTGTTGTGGTGAATAAGGACATGTAGTTTGATGTAAGATGCCTTTAGAGTTCACGAACTCAGTTAACTCAGTCTTAAAATACTCCCTTCCATTGTCTGATCAAATGACCTTAATATATGTGTTCAATTGAGTAATTATCATATGATGGAAGAAACGGAACACATTACACACATCACTTTTATGTTTAAACAAATACACCCAAGTTACCCGAGTATAATCATCAACAAAGTTGATAAACCATTTTTTTCCATTATGTATAGATTGTGGGGCAGGGCCCAAACATTTGTGTGTATTAATGAAAAATGAAAAATTGTTTTTTATTATTAAAGGAAACACAACACGACGACTTTTTTCCATTACACAAGTTTCACATATAAAATAAAAAATATTGCATTTATGAAATAGTGATGGAAATAATTTTTTTAGATAACCAAAAGAGGAATGTCCAAATATTCTCTGTTATAACCAAATTTTCTTTTTATTTTTATCTTGTATGTGTTCATTCTCAAGACAAGTCAACGCTCCTTTATGGGTTTGTTGTGAGACATTTTCAAGATAATACAGTCATTCTCTCTCTCTACCACTATCAATCTTCTCCTTGGAATTGGAATGGATGTTCTGGAAAAAACAATGGGTTGAGTAAAATAAGACAACACAAGAATGTGATTTGGTTAACTTGTTGACAGAGAGAAGATTATAGTTCAATATAGGAACAAAGGGTGAGAGGGATATAGTACCTACACCTTCAATAGGAGATGAGACCCCATTGGCATTAATAATAGCAGTTTTAGAACAATTAGGGAAAAATTAATAAATTTATGTGGATCACAATCATATAATCAGTAGTACCTGAATCAATTATCCAATCACTACCCTTGGTAATAACAGAAATATTAAGAGCAGAATTAGATATACTTGACTTGCTCACAAATCCGGCAACAGTAGAACTATGTCTCTTGGAAGTAGCTTCTTGCATATGGGTAGCAGCGGAAGTCCCAAAATCATGTTTCTCCAATTGATTTTTTTCGGAAGGAGCCATCATAAATATTCAAATAAAGAAGCACCGCTTCCTATATTGTAGATATGTCGGTGTTTGGTTCGATTTAAAAAATGAATGACAACTACACACTCAGAGAAGTAATAATACCTAACTTACAACTAACATAGTATTTGATTATATAATATTTCTTAATAGAATATTTGTATTTGACATATAGACAATCTTGTAAAATAGTTGTAAGGGTAACTACTTTTGTAATTCCATATTAGAATCATCAAAACAACTAAAATAATTTTACAATTATATAATTATTACTACATTTAATAAAATTTCATTTACAAACAACTAATGTACTAACACTACTACACTGCAACCAACAGACCTAACAACATAGTTTCTATGGGAAGTATTGCCTAAAAGTATGAAAAAAAAAATTACTTAAGCCTTGTTTGAAAAGTGCTACTTATTATAAAATTTTAAAAGCAATTATTTAAAAAAATATATATGCCATCTTAGAAAAAAAAACACACACAATGCTATATATTTTAGCAACCATAATATTATTTTTCATTACTTTTCACTTTTCTTATATAAACATAAAAATTTCCCTTTTTTTATTATGGCCAATTTACTCCTACATGAGTTATCAACAACTTTTTTTTTTCTTCGAAAAAATATGAACGTGATACTCCATAGTTTAACACTGTTGCCAAAAGTTGTTGTTTAAAGGGGAAAATGGAGTAATGTCTTTATCGTAAAAAATTCCTTTTGTGTCTTGCACCATACATAAAAGCTGATGCTCACAATTGTGGAAGTAATTACAACAAATAATTGTCACCCTATATCAGTCTCTGATTGATAATCTACAATTGACCTAAAACATCTTCATATACAGCTCCAACAAAAAATTCCTTCACTGTCCGACAACTTTCCAAATTCAACACACATCGTCTCAGCCTTCACTTTCATCACATTCCTTCACCCTTTAACCAATAGAGATGCATAGCACCAGATTGAAGTTCCAAAATAGAAAAAGAAATGAAAATGTTTAAAGTTTTGTACGGTTTTTTGCTTTGTACATATATAGAATTAATGAACAAAATATTACTGTTGAAGCTCATTCGTATGATAAATTATCAAAAGTAGCAATATTATCTCATTGCAAATCTTGACTTTTAATTGAATATTAATCCTAAGAAAAAGTTTTTAAACCATATAAAACTCAAACACAGGTATTTGATTGAAGAAATTTGATTCTTGAAAGAAAAAAAAGAAAGTGTTAGTTAGATTTGCTTGCAAATTACTGAACTGGAGCGGCAAAACCCTGTCCATAATAAATTATGATTTTTTGGTAGAATTAAAAGAAGTTAGGGCATAGAATAGAGTCATATTATATATAAGCCTCATCCAGTTTGAGTTAGACGCTTTACCTGTGAGATGACACCACTTCAAACTCTCTTTTCATCTCAAACTTATTTTCGACGCAACTTTTCCAAAGCTTTGCACTGTTATATTCAAGATACTTTTTTCTTTTATCACAACTTTAATTATATAATTTTTTTTCCTTTGTTTGTGGTTATTAGAGATGGCAACGAGGCGCGGATGGGACAAGTTGTAGGGAGGGACAAGTTTTGTTATCTCATACTCATCTTTGTCGAAAAAAATTCATTCTCATCTTTATACTCCAATTCAACGGGTATCAAACTTTTTTCTCATCCTCATCTCTATCCATCGGATAACTGGTATATACTCGTACCCATAGTCGTACGTGTTTTTTTACTTTTTCAATATTAATTAATTAATTTTTATAAAATAATAAAAAATTGCGGTAAATGAAACATAATTTTAACAAATATTCAATATTAGGAGGATGGTTGTTTATTCGATATCAAATATTTAGAAAGAAATTATAATTGTATACATTTCAAATTAGAATACCAAATAAAATTCATGAGAATAAAAACATTTATTAAATTTGAAAACATTAATGAAACGTAGTTGATAAAATTTAAAAATATATAAAAGGAAAACAAATATTCAAATTAAAATAAATTTTAAAGGTTTGTTTACTTCAATTTTTTAAATTTTAATGAACCTCTTTTTTATACACTAATAAAAATTACAATACATCACTCGATCAAAATCACGCAAAGAACTAAGATTAAACTAATAATAATAAAATTTTAACATAGATGATGCATCTTTTGAACTTCCATATATGTTAGAGGGTGATAAAAAGAAATTCATGACAATTACATTAAATTTTTATATTATAATAAATAAAATTTATTTATACAATTATAGTGACAAAATTACATTATGATGATGATTTAGAAAATAAAAAATAATTATATAAAATATATAAAAATATTATTCTACATGATAAAAATAAACAGCAAATAAAAATATTAGAAAAATAACAAATGTGTGTCTTAGAAACAATTTGAGAGACTATTGAATGAAATCGCATCAAGAAAAACAAATGTATAATTAAGGGTGTGATAAAATGAAAAATATTTTAGAGATCCAAGAAAAATTTTCAAAAATATCAACATAGTCAATGGTTGAGAAATAACGAAAATTATTTTAGCAAAACAAAATAATTCTTCAAATGAAACAAAAATTAATAATAATAAAGTAAAGAAGATGAATTTTTAATATTACCTTGTAAATGAAAGGTTTATGCTATTGAACACTTAAACTGAGAGTGTTAAACATTATCATGTGAAAGAAAAATATACAATAAATAAAAATATTAAAAAAGAATAAAAATATTTAAATGTGAGACATAAAAATATTTAATTTACATACATCACACTTGAACATAATAGCATAAAGGTTATGATAAGATGAAAAATATATTAAAGATGCGAATGAATTCTATGACAAACCAGACAATTAGAAGTAGAGATGTCAAAATGGGTTTCAACTCGTGAGCCTATCCGGCTCATCACAAATTCGAGCCGAGTTGGACTGAAAAAAAATAAGTTTTTTTCAAAAGTGGGTTGAACTCAACTCGACTCACTTAACCCACGGGTTAAACGGGTTCGAGACAAATTGAAGTTGGGTTAACCCACTAACATTTTTTTTACAATTTTTATTTTTTTAATAATTATTTACTAATCCTAATTATATAGGTTCACAATTTTATATTTTTAAACGCTAGAATGCTGCTCAATAATATTTGAATGTTTAATTAATTTGATTCTCAAGTTATATACGTTCATACTTTAATCTTTAAGTATAATTGTTATAGTAAATTACTCAAGCAACCATTTTATAAACAAATTTTTCTAAATTAGAATGATAAAAATGTATAGTTTTTAATTTATATTTATGTGAATAGTATAACAGAAAATGTGTAATATTACCATATTTTCTTGGACTATATGAACACTATCTTGGAAACTATTCATCATATATTAGTATATTGGTAGTGAGCATGATGAAGACATTGGTTCTTGATTTTACTATAATTGTTATCTCATGGGTTGCTTAAAAAAAATTAAATATTTAAATACTTAAAATAAATAAATAAAATAAGAACAAAGAGATAATTTAACCTACTTGTTTTTTGTCTTTTTATTTATATATTTTCCCAATATGTTGTGTTACAAGTTACAAAATTTTAAACAATTTATCTAATAAATTAATTATATATTAACAATAATAATCAATAATAAGTATAAAAATAAAATTCATAATAATATAATTATTATTTTCATAATAACAACTATCATTATTAATGATATATATTTTGTAACACTTTCCAAAAAAAAAAATAACCAAACATATAGAACTTTGATATATATATATATATATATATATATATATATATATATATATATATATATATATAAAAATTATTTACAAAATATAAGTGAAATTATACTTTCTATTCTTGTCTTGATCTTGCATGTGTACTTTTATTCCACTTGAATTTTTCAAGCACATTCATTATAAGTCACGACACTAACAATAAATGTAAGGATAAGTCAATTGAAAATAAAATTTTCGAACATGTCGAATATATAAAGATACATTTTAATTAATAAATCAGAATCATTTAAATTTATTTAAATACCATCAAGACACCAATATATAAAATTCATAAATACCACACATGAATATATATACATATTCAATAATAAAATATCAATTAACATTTTCTAAAAAACTCGTATTAAATATGTTTTATTAGATTCTAACATTTGATTCAATATCAAAACTTAAATTTTACAAACAAATATAAGAGAAAAAATCATGATAAGTTTATCAGAACCCAAGTCGAACATGTTACGAAATGCAAGAATTCCTTCCTCACCTTTTCACCACCTGATATTTTAGTTAGTAACTTGGACCACCACTAAAAAAAGAAAATATTTGTTGCAATATATATGTCAATGCTTAATACATTAATCAAATAATAATTTATATATCATCCCAAATATATGACCACATACATATTCATATAAGTTTAGTCATTCTCAATAATCATTTTCATGCAACATAGTTCAATTAAACAAAATAAAAAATAAATTAAACATACAAACTAATATTTATTTTACATTTAGAATTCACATTCAAATGCAATCTATAAAATAAGCAAGAGAAAAAGAAATAAAAAAAAATCAATTATTTTTAGCTTGAGTGAAAATATGCTCACTTGAACAAAAATTGGGAAAATTCAATTATTGGGTTGTAGTGATATTTTTGTTTGAGCAAAAATATGATTGAGAATAAAGTTATTTTCAACTTTATCTTCACTTTATTAAGAAATATTTTGCCAGAGAGAAAATAGGAATGAAAAACAAGGTTTGGATATTTGTTTAAGTTTTCCTTGAGCAATAACCATTTGATATTAGAAAAATCAAACTCAACAACATAATTGATCAAAAATATTTTCGAAAGCACTTTAATAATTTAAACCATTCGAATGATCAATTTTAAATCATGACTTATTCAAACATCGTACTTTACCCATTCAAATCAACATGCTCCTTTAATTAGTGTATGCATATTTATACTCACATCAGATTCATGATCTATCAGAGAAAATTTACTCTACTCAACTAAAGTATATTCAACACTTCATTTAAGAAAACTTCATACTTAATATGCATAATATAATTACTAGATCAACTTATAATCTAATTCAAAACATTTTAAATAATCATGTATCAAACTAAATCAAACAACACTAAAAATAATATTTTTAAAAAAAGTCTCATACCACTTAGGATAAGCTAGGAAATAAGTGCTAATGACTATATAAAAGACTCTAAATTCATGTTCTAGTATTCTTGTAATAAAGTGTTGTAAAAGACATAAAAAGGTAGAATGTGTGTTACTTTATTTGTAAAGTTTGGGTTAATTTATTGTTTTAAAAGATGTAAATGTACTTGAAGTAAAAAATGTAATCTATATATTAAATATCATTTTACATAATATTATTTCTTAATTGTCATTAGACAATGAACATGTTTTTCTTTGATTTTAAAGTTTCTACGTTTTATAATTAAATATTGAATACCTTATGTTGATTTTTTTATCTTATTTGTTAATATGATAAATTTCTAGAATTAAAGACACTAATATTCTTTATTGAGAATACATTTTTTTCCAACACCAATTGATCACAATTCCTATATAGAAACCAAAATCTAATATCCAAATCACTTTCACATCCAAGTCATTATTCAACATCTTTTATAAAAACTATAAATAGTTGCTATCTCAAAATCTATATATATATATATATATATATATATATATAATATGATTTTGAGAGTAGCAACTGCCCACTTATGCCATTATATTATCTATCTCTACGAGAAAACTTTTATATGTAGGCCCGTTCAAAATGCCTGGCATAAACGAAGCAAAGAAACTTTTATTTTCCTGAAATACAAAAATATCAACTTTAAACAATCAAATTCACTCAGGAAAATAAATATTACATTGTTGACAAGTAAACATGGCTACCAACAGGAACTAAGCACCTACGAAACAGGCCGTACAAACTGTAAAAAGTTTGATAATTTGTTAAAATGAAAAATGCAATATCAATAAACTTAAAATTTCCGATGGCTGAGGCCTGGAATGTTGAGATCTCAGTGTTCACTTGGGACCTCCAAATTTGCTCATCATTTTCGCGATTACAGGAGCCACCTTAGGATTTGCTTGATGCTTGGCCAAATTAGCAGGGTTCTTCATAACTGCACCAAGCCAAAAATAAAATAAAAAGAGGAGAAATTAGAGTTAATAACCAGCAAATCAAATGTTTTCTGTCCAACTCTAAAACATGAAAGCAAAAAGTAAAAAATGGGTACATTTTGACATAGCGTAACATGGTCATCATCCAACTTCTTATTGAACTTGACATTTCCTGAGCTGGTTAAACTAATATGGATATGAAAAATACTGACTGACAGCGAAGTTTCGAAGTTTCTTATGAACTCAGGTATAAAGGATAGAAAGAGTTCCTTGTTTTCACATTTATATAACCGTACCCAGCCCCAGCCCCAGCCCCACAACACAACCCATAGCCAAGTCAGGCAATTTCATTTAATCTTGGTGTCCGAATAAGATAGGAAATACCTAATGCGTGAAAAGGAGGGGGAGAGCAGGGAACTGTATATTTCTCAGTCCTATCAACTAGAAATAATCGGCAATTTCCATCCAAATTATAGCAAAAGTAATTATTGAGAATTTAAATAAAAAAAACTAACCATGCAAAGATAAGCACGTGACAATGAAAAATATAAATGAACTAGAACAGAAAAAGGATGGAACCAAACAATAGAACTGATAATTACCGTCTTGAAGAGCAGCCATAACCTCTGGATCACTAAATGCCGTCATCAGATCAGGATCCTGAGAAATGTGTCAAGGAAAATTCAACATCAAGACAAGAATAAGCATGTATCGAATGTTGATTAGGTTGAGAAGATTTTTCTTAGAGCACCTTAAAGGTGCACAAGATCCAAAGTCCAGATTTACTCACATTCAAGATCTTGCTAAAATCAACATTTCCTGGCACCCCTCCAGGCATGCCGCCTGCACCTGGGAAGCCTCCAGGCATGCCCCCTGCACCTGGGAATCCTCCAGGCATGCCCCCTGCACCTGGGAAACCTCCTGGCATGCCCCCTGCACCTGGGAAACCTCCTGGCATGCCCCCAGCACCTGGGAAGCCTCCTGGCATGCCCCCAGGAAACCCACCAGGCATGCCTCCAGGATTTCTACTGGAAGATGATTGCTCTTGCTTCTTAGCTTTCTCATATGCAGCCTAGAAAAATACACAGCAAATTATCAACAATTAAATTATATGGATATTTTCAATTTGTTGTATATCCTGTGTTTTTGGCATAAATCAAAATTGGGAACCTGAGCTTCAGCACGACGGCGTTGCCTCTCACGCTCCTTTCTTTTCTCCTCTCTTTCTTTATGCAGCCTTTCATATTTCCGACGGTGTTCCTCAATCTTGTGAGCATTTGGCTCCACCTAGGAATACCAATGTTTTCAATGAGAGACTAAAAAAAAAAATTTCAAGGATACGAACAGTATATCATAGAGGTATATTTCACGAAACTTATAACTTTTACATGGATATCATTCCATGATATAAATAAACAACAGATTGCACTGGCTGTATACTAGAGGCGTAACTACTGTATTGTTATCAATGGAAGATAAGTGATATGAAGGGTCCAGACAGCAAACCTTTTTAAGTACAGCATTTATTTCCTCATCGTAGTCCAACTTTGAAGCCACATGAAGATCCTTTGCAGCTTCTTCCCATTGACCAAGCATTGCTCGTGCAATGCCACGTGACTTGTATCCTTTAGCAGAATCGGGATTAATCTGGAAAACACAATACAAAATAAAAATCCTTGCGTACAGGCGAGATACACAATAGTATTACAAGTACTGCCAGAGGGAAATATAAGAATATGGTCCATAGAAGAACAGAGATATGTTATTGAAACCCATAATCCTTCAATCCAGTTGCCGTATCATATGCAAAAGCGGAAGCAGAAAAGAAAAAATAGCCAGGAGTGCATACAGTACAATTTTAGAAGGATCATACTTAACTTGTAACATACAAGAAATATTTACTTTTCAGAGCCCCCCAAACTAGTTAAGGCCTTATAAAAAAAAAATGCCTAGATCCTCTATATTTCAAAAATCATGAATTTCATATGGGAAAAAGGTGACCCCGAACGATTAAGTCAATTAAGCATGTGGGTGCACACCAATAATTTGATTGAAAAGAATCAAGATCTTAACCCATTATGTATCTTAGAGTGGGATATTGTCTACCTCGCATTTGAGACAAGTTTAATTTAGAGCATTGTTCTTCCAGAAAATAATGCAACAAAAAATTAAACATTTACAATTATTCACAGGTCTATTAATACAAGCAAGAATGTAAGCTTGTCGGCCTAAGCGACAGAGGGGGAGAATATAACCTCCAAAGCAGCATTCGCATCACGGATAGCAGCATTGGGTTTCTTCATTTTGATGTAAACAGTGGCTGTAAATAATTTACAAACTCTTAAGAATGAATCCTTATCTTGATGATAAAAATAAACAACTAGAGAATGTAAAAATAGACAATTATATCAAGGTATACCTCTAGTTGCATACATTATGGCAGAGGTAGGATTGAGTAAAATTGCTTCCGTTAAGCTCTCAGTTGCCTCCTCCAGCTTACCTGCGTTACATAGTCAAATAATTTCCGATTACTGTCATCTTTTAAAACAATACCACCAGAGAGAATAGCCTAAATAATTTATAGATGTTTAAAATTGGAGTATTTGCCAGTGTGATTAGTGGGGAAATTTGTAACTTAATCTGTTCAAAAGATGTAGCATATTTTGTTAATGAAATCTTTTTATCCATTCAAAAATCATGGAGAAAGGCGAGTTACTAAATTGTTTTCCTATTATTATTGTTGTTGTGTATTCGTTTCCTCCTCCATGCATGCTTATTGTGGATCCTCGTACATCAATTCCTTAGTGTCATCATAGTCAGGTTTGATAAAGGGAAGATGGTAAAATGTGCATGAAGGAATAGAGGGTAGAATCATCCATTGACACAACGACCACATGTTATGTTATCTACGGTGCCACATTATAAGGTAGGGAAGACGCTTCCCCACACCACACAGAATTTGAAATGCTGCTCTTTGATGGGAAGACTAATATCAGAATGTGACAGTGTACAATACGTGATCATTGTATAGTGGTCTGTTTACCTGAACACTTTGAGAAGAGTTAGTAATTATTAGCTGGTAAGAGGTCACAGAAACTTAAAATGACAATGTAATGCATGAAATTCCATATAATAGCATTTGTTTAAAAAAAAAAATAGGAATAACTAAAGAAACAATACAAATGATGTCAGTTACATCCTACGAACCACACAATTATAAAATTTTCATTGTACCATATATAACTAAAGTTTTCATCCGTGAACCCGACAGGGTTCCTTCCTGCTTAACTAACCATCAACAGGAATTTTTAGAACCCAAGCCATTAAAAAATTGCTATATACCATACGGTATAGAATTATTATTTGTCCCTTCAAAGAATCATTGTCACCAATACATAGGACCAGTTGTCTTCCTTGTTGCGTTTGTAATTCCATTTCTTGTGCATTGCTTGTGGATCCATAAACTACCAATAATCACTATGTAAAAACAAATTACTTTTTGTCCCTTCAAAGAATCGTTGATACTGATACTACGACCAGTTGTCTTCCATATCGCATTTGTAATTCCATTTCTTGTGCATTGCGTATGGATCCATGCACTACCCAACAATCGCTATGTAAAAACAAATAAATTAATTACATAAATGCAACAGCATTATATTATACTGTACAATGAAGGATACCTTCAGAAATAGCTTCCATGGCTTTAACTTTTGCCATCTGCGAAGCGTCTCGACTCTCTTCAGTGACCTCGACAGAGGGGTCTCCCATCTGAAACGTGACACACATTTGCCTTAACAAAAATCCCAAATGCAACAAAAATCAATTAAAGTAATTATGTTTATTCTAAAAGCAAAACAAAATAAAACCTTCTGTGGAGGATCATCATCAGGCTCGCATGTTTCACCCTCGAGCTCAACATCGGATTCAATTATTTCATCTTCCTCTACTTCTTCCACCTTCTCTTGTTCCTCCGCAACATCCTCTATGTCGTCATCGCTCTCCACGTCCCTCTTCCGTACGCAACACAGAGAAGCATCACATATTACGTAAGGATTCACACACAACACGCGAAAATTAAAAAAGTAGCGGCAAGTATTAATAGAACGCTAGGGTACCGATTTAGAGTGTGCAGATTCGGGAAGCTTAGCGCCGAGACTGGAAGGAATAATCAAAGAAGTTAGTAAGTTAATAGAAACGTGGTTTAGAAGACGCTAATACGAATGATGATCGAATTGAAATTATTCACCTTTCGAGGTAGTCGCGGAAGAAAGAAAGTGAAGGATCGGCGAGGAGGGAAGGGTTGGACTTGCACTGTTCGATGAAATGCTTCAATTGATTGAGTTTTGATGCGTCCATTTTCTTTCTCTATGTGAGCGCGGCGGAGTGTTTTCTTCGGCTTTTATGGTAACCGAGGCGACTGAGTTACTTACATGACGGGTCTAGACTTTTCTTGACGGATTGGGCTTCTAGTAGCTTCCATTGGATAGGTGTTACCTCTACTTAGTAACACTTACCGAGGGCTACTATAGTTCTTAACGCCCATCGTTACACACTCCCCAGCGAGAATTCGATTTGGGAATATTCAATTGGATGGATTTACAGAATATATATAAATAATATCTATTTCGTACTAATAATTCAAAATTAGTTTCAATTTAAACTTAATATGTATAATAAACAGTACATTTTTATTAGTTGTCTACCTTTATTATTATTTTATTATTATTTTGTAAATCACGTAATAAATAAAAATAAAAATTGTACTATTGTTACATTGGTAATTAAACTTGAGTATTAAATATTCTTGGCATATACTAAACTATAAATGTTATAATAGGAAGATATAATTTAAATAATATTTCCGTGGAAATGTATTGATTTTATAAATATTTAGTCATGTGAGGATGAATTATCTGGTAATTTTACAAGTTATGTGTGTATTCGTTGATTTAGATCGCTGAATTTATTTTTAAAATACGGTTATAAATCTAATCTAATTTAATTAAAGAATTTATAAGTTTAATCTTACAATCCTACTCAATTTTATGAAATCCATTTCTAAGATAGCAATAGATCAAATTTTATTAATTTTATATAAGTCATGGTTCAGTGAATATAAAGTTAAACCACTATCTTCGATGTTGACAATCCTCAAAGAGATTATAAGTAAAGTAGCTTTTGAGTACAAAACGACAAATACATTTAATAATAATAATGTAGAATGAATTCTATAAATATTTAAAATTTTAGGGTTCAACATTCATCTATTAGAGGTGTCAAAATGACTAATCCGACTCGATCCGGCTCGATCCACCACAGGTTGATAATTTAGTGAGTCAACTCAACTGGACTCACTTTTTAGTGAGTCAAAAAAATTTGAACCCGGTCCGGCCTACTACGGGTTGACGGGTTAAACAGGTTGGCTCACGGGTTCACTTAATTAAAAAAATATTTTTTTTATTTTTTTTCAGTTGAAACTAAATTTTAATTCTAATTAAAATCTAAATAAACTTTAATACAATCCAAATACAAACCAAAATAAAAAAAATACAAATTATTTATGTGTTGGATAAAAAAAACTTAACATGATGCAAATGTAAAACCCAACTTAATAAAAACACTTGTGTGACCCTTTTATCTGCGGGTTGGTGAGCCAACCCGGATGAGCCGGGTTCTAAATGAGTCGGGTCAAAAATAAATTCGTATTGAAATTTGTAAAAAAATTTCAACCCAATCCGGCCCAAACCCGTGGTGAGCCGGGTTGGCTCGCGGGGTTCCGACCTATTTTGACATCTCTAATCTATAAGTTCATAATTTATAAAGAGTCTGTAATTATTTTAAATAAAGAATATATAAAATAAAAAAGTTGTTAAACTCTTTATTTTAAATTTAACTTCAAAATAAACCTGAGTTTTGGGTATAATTAAAATATTTTCTAAAGTTTCGACATCATAATCATTAAAGTATTAAATTAAATAATACATCATTTACGTGATAAATTATCTTTGACATTAATTTATGATTTAGTATGTATTATAATATATGAAAAGAAGATACTAAAAAATCTATTATTATATATGTAAAGAAGATGTTAAAAATTTTATTTTATTACTCATCTTATTTTGTTTCTAAAAACTAATTTTTTATTTTTTTGTGTTTTGGGTGTAGGGACCAAGAGCCTACTAAAGAACCTCTTCAAGCTTACTCCACTTTTCACTGCAACTGCAACTTCTCCAAGAAAATCCACTCCTTAGCTCGATCGGCTGAGACGACGATCGGGGTACCTGTCTAAAGGGCTCTGATGCTTAAGTCAGTAATGGACCGATCGGTATATCAGTGTGACTGCTGTAATAAATGCGAATTTAAGATACCCACCAACCTACCTTTGGGCCCTATTTATAGTTTTCGGTGTGGGCCTGTGATTAGGGTTCCTTAATTACGGCCCAATGATCCTTTAATCAAGATTACTGACTCGTTTAACGTTAATTAATCCGACTGACTGGTTATTTGACCGTGCGGTCGATGGCCGCTTGACTGGATTAGTTATACCATGTTTTTAACAAGTGAACGATTCGTGTATGGCTGATCAACCGATGAATGCATGTAAGGGACTACGCAAATCTAAAGAGATTGATCGACCGATCGACCGGATGGTTAATCAACTGATTGTCCTTTATTATGTTTAGGTGCTGTTTGTGCGGGTCCGATCGACCGATGTGCCATTGGGGATCAGAATGTCACTCGTTGATGTGTTACCGATGGACCGATGGGCCTGAACGTGGGTGGCTTGTGAGACCGATCAATCGATTGCTTCTGACGATTTAGTGACTTATTTGTATAACCGTTTGACCGATGGTCTTACAACTTGTTCACCAGGCCGTTCGACCGATGGTCCCTTACCGTTGCTATATGGTTTGTTTGTAGAACCGAGTGACCGATGGTCCTACACAATTTATTTACCAGGCCGTTCGATTGATGGTGTTTTATATACAATTGGCCGATTGACCGATTGACCGATGAGATATACAGTACAATTTGATATTTTTAATTTATTTATTTATATTTAATTTTTTGTCATCTATTATTTACTACTATTATAATATATGAAAAGAAGATATTAAAAAATTTACTTTATTATTCATTATATTTTCTTGACAAATATCTTAAAATTAGTTATTATAGTAATTTGACATTTTTTTATTTATATTTAGTTTACTGTCATATATATATATATATATATATATATATATATATGTTATTATAATATATAAATTTTAATATATTAAAAGAATATACTACAAAATTTATTCCATTATCCATTTTGTTTTGTTAACAAGTATCTTAGAAGTTTGTCTCTTTTAGTACTTTAACATTTTTAATTTTTTAATTTATATTTATTTTGCTGTCACATTCGGATGAACGATATTTTATCCTTTTATCTATTTATTTATTTTTTAAATATTTTTTCTACATCATTTTTTAATTTTTAATTTTATCCTTTTATAATTTTTAATTAATGGTTATTTTATACTATTTTTTATTTTTATTTTTATCTTTTTATGATTTACACCGTCATAAGAAAAATTCTTTCTCCAAAAATTTATTTAATCTCTATTATTTAATATCTAATAAATTATTGTTTTAGCTCTTAAATATAACTATTACGTTATCAAATTTAAATTTTTTATATCAATTTCCGAATTGTTAATTATGTAGAAAGTTGGAATTATTTTGTTAACTAATTTAATCTATGATATGTATTCCTAAAAATTATTTTAAAAATTTGTTGATTTTTAAAACAAATAAATAGTTATTTTTTTAATGTGTGCTCTTGACACATTTTAAGTATTACTAAAAAAATTGTAATGTATTTTCAATATATTTATTGTTAAATAATAACTTATAATTAAAATATAAATTTTTATAGTTCTATACTACTTTTTTTTTCATTCTTAATTTTATTTTATGATTTCTGATTACTTGATCATTTAATAATTTATATATTTTTTTTTCCATTTTTCATTTTATGCTTTTATGATTTCTAATTATTTTATAATTTAATAAAATTAAATTTAGAAAAATACATTTTATTTTTATTTTTCAAAATAATATTATTTAAAAAATAAAATATATTTATCAACAATACAAATTATTTATACTGCTACAAAAAAAATTCTTTCTCATATGAATCTTTTTTCTTAATCAACTTAAACAATGATAGACATCCCACAAACATTTTAATTTGTGTTCTTAGTGAAGATGACAAATAAAATTGACCTTGAGTGTATTGACCAAACATGTTATCGTATTTTGACGAAGAATTCCTGCATTGATTAGATATGAGTATAGAGAATACCTAACTTTTTTAATTAGGTATGGGGAGGGTATGTACATCAGTCCCCCACCCCTCATTCCTCGCTCACATACCCGCTATAACTCTCATCCCCGCCATTTTCATATTCCTGTTTAAATTATTAAAATACTCATAATCTATTAAGTAACCTTTTATATATATATATATATGTATATATATATATATGTATATATATATATATGTGTATATATATATATATATATATATATATATATATATATATATATATATATATATATATATATATATATATATGTATATATATATATATGTGTATATATATATATATATGTATATATATATATATGTATATATATATATATATATATATATGT
>Ga0214544_1004821_pt1 | contig 26704 bp, 30 predicted proteins | sample CNSS3metaG_FD_160074 | JGI IMG/M metagenome (GOLD analysis project Ga0214544, IMG submission 160074) | Root nodule microbial communities from cowpea collected in UCLA plant growth center, Los Angeles, California, USA - CNSS3 | ecosystem: Host-associated > Plants > Roots > Nodule | place: USA... | reverse complement strand
TCGTCAATTCGGATTGCTGCATTCCCAAACCTATCGGGCGCGTCTCACCCGGCGCTTAGATAGGGCTGATCGGCGCCGTTCAAAGGCCGGCATATGGTTACCCACGCGTTCGTGAACAGCGGCGGCAAGGCAACGAGCTGGCGATCCCGGCAGGACTCGAACCTGCAACCCGCGGAGTAGAAACCTTTTGGATGTTGAGTATAATCAATGGTTTATCTCGTCGGTGTTGCGCTGATGTTGCAATCATCCCTTAGGGACGCTGAAGATCGCCAGTCGGAGTTGCCCCTTGTTGATCGTGTCAACGAGCGTACCCACAAATACCCGCTTCGTCTTAACGTTCACGAGGCGATATCGGCCATGTAGCATCTTCTCGCCCCGCTTTGTCTTCACTCCCAAGATGGTAACCGACGTCTTGCGCAGCTGTACCGGCCCGCGCTTCTTCGCCTTCGCCTTTTTTGCCATGCTCCCCCCGTCCAGTTCAGCTTCCCAATAGTCTAGTTTGGACATTCTGGGCTGCGCGCTGATCGGCCTCAGCATCAGCGAATAGGTGCCCGTACACATCGAAAGTTACCTTGATCGAGCTGTGCCCCATCAGCCGCTGGATCTGCTTGGGGTTGTGCCCGTTCTCGATCCAAAGGGAGGCGCAGGCGTGCCGCAACGAGTGCATGCCGTACTTTCCTGCCACAACCGTCTTCGGCACGCCAGTATCGTCCAGCACGGGCTTGCCAGCTCCATCAAGCACGGGCCGGAGCTCGGTAATGCCGGCAGCGATCAAGATGGGCTCCAAGCCGCGTTCTAGCAGGTTGGAATGTGACTCCACCTTGCCGGCGCCATTCGGAAAAACGAGGTCCAGATCGCCCTTGGGGCACGCCAGCTTCCATTCGCGGAGAGCGTTCAGCACGATCGGAGGGCAGGGGATCGAACGATAGGCCGCCTTCGATTTCAGTTTGCCGATATTGTGCGATGCCCTCGAGGTCCACGTCCGCCCATCGGAGGCCACGCAGTTCGCTAGCCCGCAGCCCGCAGAAGATCGCGACCAGCATCAGCGGGCGCCAGCGGCCGGATGCACCGTTGATAATCGCCTGGAGCTCGGCCTTGCTCGGGATAACCGGCCGGGGGTCTTCGCGGTCGGGGAGATCCAGGTCGATGCCGGCAGTCGGAGAGGTATTCGCAAGCCCCCGGCGCCGCGCTTCCTTGAATATGCTGCGGAGCGAGCGCACGACGCGCTTGATCATCTCAGCGGAGCGGCCGGCGTCTCGAAGCTGGTCCGCGAAGGCATTCACGGCCGGCACGGTGATTTCCGAGAGTTTCTTTGCACCAATGAACGGGACGATGTGGAGATCAACGTGCTCCTCGTATCCCTTGACCGTCATGGGCTCGAGCCGCTTTTCGCCGCAACGCTTGATCCAGAGGGCGGCAGCATCCTTGACGGTAGGGGATAGGCTGCCGGGGGTGTGGGTGCCACGGGCAACGTCGTGGCGGACCTCGACCAGCCAGGCCTCCGCTTCCGACTTCTTCTCAAACATCTTGAACCGGCGTTGGCCGCCGCCGTCAATGTATCCCGCGTGCCAGCGAACGAGGCCGGAGGGTAGGGTGCGCTTGCGAACCTTGGCCATGGATAGCCGGTCGGCTCTGCTTCAAGCTGAGCTTGGGCCTCGCAATGGCTGGCACGATCATCAGCGGGCTTGATGCCGCGAGACCGACGTTCCCGCTGTACCACTACTGACGACGGAGGCCCGCCGGCTCACGCTGGCGGGCCTCTGTTCAAGAAGCCGCGGCGAGCGGCCCCTTTCTCTCCACATCTGTATGCCCTCTGCGTTCATCCCAGCATGGGCGAGCGCGGATAGTCCGGGAGGGTGTGGTTATCCCGCCAACCTAAGCGTTAGGAGGCAGTGAAGTTTCTCCGGCGCAATCAAAAGTTTGGTCAAAGCAGACCTCCTTCTTTTGCGTACTGCAGAACGTAAGTAGCTCGGTCGCTGTTACAAGGCTTGCCGGTTCACGTTGGCGGGCTTAGCCGGTTGGGAGAACCGTCACCGCCGGCGCGAACCGTTCTGAGAATGTTGCGGCCTTTGCATCCTGTGCTGCGGACAGGGCGGCCGAAATAAACGTGGAACATCCGATGGTGGCCAGCGCCAGCAGAGTCGCACCGAAAATCAGGCTACGCATTCCACCCTCCCTTAACGGGCGTTACGATCACAGCATCGGATTGCATTGTTTCAATTTCGCTTCGTTGGCACCTAAAATGGCTTCGTACACGCGGCTGTGAATGCGCTGAACCAGAAGCTTTCGATTAATCGCCGGCCTGGCTGCCGACCTGATTGTTCATTGATCTATCGCAACTAGCGCGCCTGACCCCGATACAGCCTCAGGCAGGAGGCAACGATGCAACCTTGGATGCAGCCTTGGATGTTTCACGTGCTGGCGTGGGGGATAGCGGCCTTGGGCTTGGCGGCCATCCTTTCCATGAGCCTGTAGGCCCGCCTCACTTGGCGAATTGCGGCGGCCTGCCGCTCTCGAAATCGGGCCGGACGTCAGCCCCACGGTTGCCGCAGCCGGCGCAGACAAACGCGCGGCTCGATATCGGACAGGCGGACATCATCGGGCCAGCGATCGGCCCTCAGAGCGACCTCGTGGCCGCAATGGCAGTAGACCAGCACGCCGCGCAAGCCCATCGCGCGCATCTCGCCGAAGGTGATCTTCATCGGCCGGCCGTCGGGGTGCGTCGGCGTATGGCGTTGTGTCGAGCGAGGCATGCCGCGATCAAAGCGTCATCGTAAGTAGCTCGCAAGGATCCGCCTATCTCGGCGGCGCTTTTGCGAATCCCAGCGTTACGACCAGCACGACTGCCAAAAGAACCCAGCCGACAATATCCACGGCGGTCATAGCTTGCCTCCAGCCACTGTGAACGGAAAGCGAATCCGCGTGTTGCGCCCGTGTTGCGTGGAGCGATTTGCAATGGCGCGTAACGCGTTGAAATTGCGAGGAGGAGATTGGAACGCCGCGCAACACGCTTTGGCTTGCAGAACGAAGCCACAACGCGAGCAGGCTATTGATTTACAAGCTGAAAAGCTGGCGATCCCGGCAGAACAAGCACTTCCAAGCTCGTCATACGCTTACGTTGGCTCACCCGGCTAATCGACGCCATTGCACCAAAAGCACCTTTTTGCAGATTGGCTCACCCTCCCAACCGCGCCAATCGGTAGCTGCTGCATTTGCGAAGCTGTTCCAGGCACTCGCGTTCTCAAAGAATGCCGCCGACACCGGTGACCCGCCGGACAAAAGAAGACGCCCCCCGAGGGCAAATCGGGAGGCGCTGGCTTTCTTAGGTACTTGGGCAGCTGCTGATTCTGCATACCCGAACGAGGAGCTCCGTTCAAGCGCGCCAGCAATATGGAGGCGTCCGTGAGCGAGAAATTCGACTGGGATGACGGATGCCTCGTTGTGCCGTTCCACCCGGCGCAGAGCGAAACCGCGGTCTACACGAATGATTTCGGTGAGATCGTGCTGCGGCAAAAGACTCCAGGCGCTTGGAAGGATGACTACGATAAGCTCGTAATCTTCCGACCGGAGCACGCGGAGGCAATCGTTCGCGCGATCATCGCGGAGGTCGGCCTTCCGTACGTGCTGGTTGGCGAGTGCAGCGAGAACTCCGAGCCGACGGCCCGCAAGGTCACGGACGTCACTGCAGCGGAACGACAGCGCCGCCACCGAGCGAAGCTGCGCGAGCGCCGTGACTCCAACCGTGACAAGAGCGATGCCGTCACGAGTGTCACGGCTGCTCAATCGCCGGTTCCACCCGATCGCGTCCAACTCGCGCTCGTTGGTACTTCAGCCGAGGACGAGGAGAACGATAGCCAAGAAACGGCGCTTACGCGCTGACCGAACCGCCGCGTTCGGTCGGCCGTGGGCTCCGCGATTGCGGGACCGCGCGGAGGCTCCCGCCGCAATCGAGGTACTTCGGCCGACCGTCGCGAGAGTAGCGACGAGTCGAGATCGGCCATGATCTCGTCGCCGGGGAAGGAAGAGCAAAGCTTTTTCACCCGCCGATGGATGACCGCAGCGCGCTTGGGCGCTCAATTCCGAGCTAGAGCCGGCTACACCGGCAATCTCGCGGGCTCTCACCCTGGCGGAACGGACGATGAAGCCGCATGTCAGGTTCTCCGGCCCTGCGCGCAGTATCACGATCGGCGCGCGATATACCGAGGCAACTCATACCCCCTTGTCGAATGGGTCCGATCCCCATTCGGAGGACCGACTGATCGCACGTCACGCGATGCCCGGACAAAGCGAGTGGAAATCGTGGTCCGAGACCGTGTCTCTTCCCTGGTGGCGGGGAGGGGAGGACGACGGAGGAGGAGCTATGTCTGCACTTCAAAACAGCTCAGGGCGCTAACAACGACGGCATCCGATATTGAAGCGCGTGAACCAGTGAGCCACCGCGAACATAGGGGTTTCATGAGACGGCACGGCGTGCGGTAAGCGCTTCAGATAAGCTCATCCAATGAGGGTCCCTGGCGGATCGAGTAATTTCCGCCCCAGTGCATCACGAACATGTCCTCCGCATCGGGCCGAGCAATTCGCTTCTTCCACTCAGCGCTATCCGATGAATATTCCTGGATCGTTGCGCTGACGGTCTGGCCAAAATCGCCCTTGATGACATTTCCCAATGCTCGCCAACGCTCTTCAGCAATCGGGACAATTTTGGATCGGTGGATTGGGCGGTGATCTCCTCCAAGCTCTCGAATAACCTGTTTGATCACGTCTGCCAGTCTCATGCCGCCCTCCCGTTGCTGATTTAGCCATCTAAGTGCATCTAGATAGAGAACAACGCTCTGGACTGATAATTCGAGGTTCGTTCTGAAGGCTGAGGGGAGAACGGCAGAGTCGGCACCCTCCTCAGAGGGGGCTCACGCCCGGGGGCGGCTGCGTCTTGAGCACGGCAAGATTTTGCCCTGAGAGGGTCTCTTGTCTAAGCGGCGCGCGACACCCCGACTCGTGATCGAGATGAGACAGGACTTCTAGGCCGTCGACGAGGCTCGAACCGCGGCGATATCTGAAGCCAAAACCAAGCCAGTGGGAAGCCACTGGCTTAGCCAATGGGTAAGCCAACCGTATCAGGAGGAGACATGGGCCACGCGAGAGGCGGCGGCATCGGCAACATGGCTGGTATCCACGATCACACCGGCGCCAAGGTGATTGAGGAGTTGCGCCAGCGGATCCTCACCGGCGTCCATGGCGACATCACCGAGGACGAGCTTGACCGGCTGATCGGCAAGACCCAGCTTCCCGCGGCGGCAGCCCGACGCTGGACCACGAGACCATGTTTGGGCATCGCCGAGGTGGCAACCGCCGCCCTCGACGAGATCAAGGGCCAAGAGCACAGGTTTGATCTGCGCCGGTAGGCTATTAGGACCGCCGGCCATGCCAGCCTTGGCGTCAGTGCTGAGCGCCTGGAAGCACGCAAGGGCATTCGCCATGGCGGGCGAGCGCATGAGCCTGGGTGCGGCTGAAGGTGCCGCCAGGAAGGTCGATGCAATCGCCGGCGGCTTAAGTCGGGCGCGGCAGCACTTTAGGATGGGCTGAGACAGTTGGTGAGACACCTACGAACTAGCGGGGGTGTCTCATTGCTAGGCGCCTCGTGGAAGCACGGGAAGACACTCACGCCTACGTCGAGGTTACCTCCCAATAACGCGATGATGGACTTGAACGCACAATCAGGGTGATTTGCATCTAATTCGGCTGACGAGACACCACGAGTCACCGCGCACGCCCAGATGAGACAGGGTGTCTCAGCTTGACTAGGATGGAAACCCAATTGCGAGAAAGACTTAGCGTGAGACACCCGCGCCGGTTGGCCAGTGAGACACCCCGGGGCGGGAATGCAAACCTATGCCCTAGCTGCCACTCGCTCGGGCAGTAATCTCCGCTTCAACCCATCCATGTTCCTGGAGGGTGGCGCTCGTCACGCGCTCTCCTAGCCTTTATCATCGCGTCGTAGGTACGCCTTAGCTCAGATCCGGGCGGGGCCTCCGCCCCTTCTTCATTGCATTCTGCCATAAAGGCAAAGCCGAACGCGCGGTTGAGTTCACGTTCGTATGCCTCAAGGGCCAAACGATACTCCACGAAATAGTCCCGAGCTGTGTTCTGGTCGGACAACGTGTTCTCCTCACCTGGTCTGCGAACCAGAAGCTGACATCCTACGTGGCAGGATTGGCGTCAGGAGATCGGAAACCAAAGAGACCGGCCTGGGGCGGAGACTTCTGTCGCTTATTTGCTCTTAACCGTGCATCTGCTCGTTGATTGAGCTGCTCCCGCTGAGTTGGGGGTTGGTAGAAGCCCAGCAGCCCTTGGCCTATTTCGTCAGTGCGCGTGGTCGACCGAGGAAGGGTCCGCTGCTCGCAGCCCGGGATCACCATTTGCAATCCCGCCACGGTACGCTCCACGTTCGTCAATGTGTGCCTCCTTCGATTCTCACCAATTGTCTGACTCATCGGCGATGTAGACGAGCGTCTTGAGTCCTTCGTCTGCCGCTAATTTTCGTGCAGCTTCCTTCATCGCCAACAGGAGGGAATAGGCTTCTTGCTCTGAAATCCCGGCATCACGGGCCAGCTTCTCAGTCGCAGTTGGGTTATTGAACATGATGATTGCCCAGCCGAGGATCTGATCGCGTCTTTTCTTGCCGAAGCCCCTCATTTCAAGGGAATCGGTATTCGCTGCCCACATGAGCATTTCTATGAGCACAGTTGCCTTTCGCGTGCCGGCAAACATGCCCATACGGTCAATCACCTGTACGGCCCACCAGCGACGTCCCAGAAAAATTTCAGCAAAGCGCATGCATTAGCGTCAAAGTATTCCCCCGATCGCAGCACGATTGTAACTTAAAAGCGGTAGCCTTAAAAGCGGTCACTTGGCGGTATCTGCCTTGTGAAAAAGACTCACAAGGGACCGCTCCGGGATGTGCTGGCGAGAAATATGCGCCGCTTGCGTGCCGAGCGTGGCCTAAGCCAGGAGGCGCTGGCGCATGAGTGCGGGATCAACCGAACCTACCTCAGCGGTGTGGAACGTTCCGAGCGCAACGTTTCCTTAGACAATATCGCGAGGATCGCCAGGGGCCTCAGGGTCAAGGCGTGGATGTTGCTGGACGACAGCTGAAGAAAGATGAGGGTCTCGGGCGGTCGAGTTCGTTCTCGCCGGCGAGTTGAACCTCAGCTCGTGGTGTGACCCTCTTCGGGGCAATGCCTAGACGGGCAGGCAGCTCGAAACTGCGCACGCTGGCTCCAAACGGTTGGGACCAGATGTGAGACACCGCGCCGTCCGGACTCTACCCGCCGTCCATGCCTTCCAGTGCCGGCCCTGTGGTCGTGTGGGCTCGATCCCGCTCTCTTGAGCGTTTTCAACACCCACAAGACACAGTAGCTCGCGGGCCTTTTGGCCCACCAGGAATCGATAATTTGCAGGGTACTTACGATGCCATTTTGATGGCCGTATGCCTCGACCTGACCGACGCCTTACGCCCACACACGCCGACGGCCGGCCGCTCAAGATCACGTTTGGCGAGATGCGCCAGATGGGCTTGCGCCGCGTCCTGGTCTACTGCCATTGCGGGCACCACGTCGTGCTGAGCGCCGATCGATGGCCGAACGAGGTCCGGCTGTCCGACATCGAGCCGCGGTTTGTCTGCGCTGGATGCGGCAATCGGGGAGCTGATGTCAGGCCGGATTTCCAGAGCGGCAAGCCCCCGCAATTTGCGACGTAGTGAAGCTGCACGCCGCCAACTAAGGCGGCGTTACTTTGCCAGTTCACCCAGCAGGCGCTCAATATCCAGCTCATGCAGTTCTTGCGTGCGTCGCAAGGTTTCGAGCACGCTCATGGCGGCCGTGGTGTCGTGGCCATCTCGATCCAATTCGGCGATCAGCTGCTCCTGCCGGGCAAGGTGATGCTTACCCAACACGGCATGTCGTCGGGCTTGGTCCAGGTGCTCTAGAAGGATGGCGCGGTCCATGCCGCACCATACTCCTTAATCGTCCGACGGCACAGAGCCAGTTCAGGACGGCCGGATCTATATCGAGAAGATCAACGCGCACTTCCTGTACACGCTCAAGGGGAGCAGACTGGAGTTCAGTGCAGGCATCAACAGGGCAGTCGAGCGTGGCTTGCTTGAACTGCACGAGAGCGGCACCTACGTGCGATTGCCGAAGAGCGCCGAAATATAGAAGCCGCTGGCCCAGGCGTCGCCCCCCTGATTGGCCAGCGGCTTGTCCGTTGTTGAGACGGAACGGGTGACAAACCCGGCACGTTGCCGCAAGTTCCCGGCCAGCTCCTGATTCGCAAATTTCGTCACGTCCGCCTATCTTCGCCCCATGCGTATGGTGTACGAGCTCTGCCTGGCGACCGCCGGCAAACAAGTGCCGTCAGGACCCGACTGGATTCATGAAGTGAAGCATGACGGCTATCGGATTCTGGTCATCCGGGACAACGAGCGCGTGCGCCTGCTGTCACGCAACGGCACCGATTGGACGAAGCGTTATCCCTGGATTGCCGAGGCTGCTCTGAAGAACCGGCAGAAGCATTTTGCCCTCGACGGCGAGGCCGTGATCCTCGGCTTAGATGGCGTTTCCGACTTCAACGCGCTGCACTCGCGAAAGCACGACCACGAAGTCCAGCTCTATGCCTTCGACGTCCTCGCCTTGGGCGGCGACGATCTGCGCGATCTGCCCTTGCACATGCGGAAGACGAAGTTGGACCGGCTGCTGGCGCGCCGGCCGGACGGAATCACCGCGGCGCCCTTCGATCGCGGAGAAATCGGGCCGGACCTGTACAGGGCCGCCTGCCGCATGGGGCTGGAGGGGCTGGTCTCAAAGCACCGGGACCGGCCGTATCGAGGCGGCCGGCAAAAGCACTGGGTGAAGGTGAAGAACCGGACTCACCCCTCGATGGAACGGGAGCTGTGACGGCTTACAAGCAAGGGCACGGGGACGAAATGAAAAGGGGGAAGGCGTCGCTTGGGCATCTTCAGATCAGATTCACTGCATTCATGCAGGCGAGCCCTGGTCCGAAATAGCAATCAATCAGCGCTACTTGGTCGGCGTCATTCTGCTTAGGAAACCGCGAAGAGATCCAACTGGTTCATAAGGCCGGTGAAGAGGGCCCAGATACTCTGCCAACCGGCGCAATCCGATAGCCATGCCGTTCAACCGGGCCGCTGCAAATTCGTGCAAATTCGATATGGAAGCCCACCCCTCGCACGTGTCGGCGAGATGATCGAGCTGAACGCTCGATAACAAGCCCAATGCGCCGGTCGGAGGTACAGCGAAATAGTCGATCAAGCAAAGTGCGTCCGCCCTCAACATCGGCTTCTCCGGCGTCATCCCTCGATCAACGGCGACTCTCAGGGAGTTCGGAAGCTTCCACGATCTGCACCGCCGTTCAGCCTTTGCCTCTTCGAGAGCGGCCTCTCTAATGAGCATCAGCTTACATTTCATGTCGGCGATCTCGCCAGCCGCCGAGCTTGCCAGGAGGTTCTCGGTGATCTGAGCGTACCTATGCGCGCAGAGCTGGATGTAATATTCAGGCTCGAATTTTGGCACCAGAAACCTCCCCAGCACAGTGGGACGATACCGATCGGGGCGTTCAGATCGGTGCTTCTTGATTGCTCAGGTTAACGCCTCTTGCAGGTAAGGATGAGGAGCTGCTTTCTCAAAGCCGTTGAGGTTCATCCTAGGGTCAGCTGAGGAGCCTAGCGTAGGCAGTGGAGCGCCAACCAGAATGTCAGTCAGAAATGAGGAGCCCGTCGCAGATGCCGAAACGTCCGGAGCGCTGAGGCGGATCGACAGGAAGAGCCGGAGAGCCGGTCTAGCGGATAATGGTATCATGATGCTCTGAGCGACGGCCCGGTTACGCGGCAATCGGTCGTTTTTGCGTGGCCCGCTTTCCAGAACCCCATGGGACGAAAGGCGGTGCGCGTCGAGGTTGAATAGCTCGGCTCAGTTGTGGTGAGACTAAAGCGCTTGCGGGTTGAGAGATTCGTTTGGGGATGGGAATGGTCGCGAACTTGGTGGGGTCCACATGGAAGAAATGGGACCTGCACGTACATACACCGGAGTCCTTCTATCAGAACTATCCAGGTAGCGGAGAGGAGGCTTGGGAGGCGTTCTTAGCAGACATTGAGAGCCTAGCTGAGGAATTCAAAGTCATTGGCATCAACGACTATGTGCTCGTCGATGGCTATGAGAGGGTGTTGAAAGCAAAGCGCGAGCAGGGCAGGCTGAAGAACATCGACTTGATCCTGCCAGTTGTGGAGCTGCGGCTGGATAAATTCGGTGGTGTCGTCCAGAGCGGAAAGAGCGGCAGGGCTCCGTCAACTTGGAGCAGGATCAACATCCACGTCATCTTCGATCAGGTGGACCCGGATTTTATCCGCCAGCAGTTTATCTCCGCAATTGCTCCGAGCTACCGTCTTCTCCCAGGGTCGACTGGCGAAGGAAAATGGAATTCTGTGATCTCTCGGCAAAGCATTGAAGCTTTGGGCGCTGCCATCATCGAATCGGTGCCCGCAGACAAGCGGACGGAGTATGGAAATCCTTTGATAGAGGGATTCAACAATCTCAACGTAAGCGCAGACGGCTTGCGCAGAGCTTTAGCGAACGACGCTCTCAAGGGCAAGTTCATTGTCGCAGTCGGCAAGACGGAGTGGGAGAACCTAAAATGGGACGATCACTCAATTGCAGAGAAGAAGACGCTCATCAACGACGCCCAGCTCGTCTTCACCGCAGCTGCATCTCCAGAAGACTACCATAAGGCACGCGAGAAATTGAGCGCGGCAGGCGTCAACTCCAACTTGCTCGACTGCTCAGATGCTCATTGGCTTAGCAATTCGACTGATAAGGATCGAATCGGCAATTGCTTCACCTGGATCAAGGCGGACTCAACTTTCCAAGGTCTGTGCCACGCAATCCCGGAGTTCAAGCATCGGGTCTATGTCGGAGACAACCCGCACAAGCGGGCCCTCATCGCGATGAACAAGACCAAGTTCATTCGTTCGGTGAAGGTTACGAAGAAGTCAGACTCAACACTTTCGGAACCATGGTTCAACGTCGATTTGCCGTTGAATCCTGACTTGGTCGCGATCATTGGCAACAAGGGAAGTGGCAAGAGCGCGCTGTCGGACGTCATAGCATTAGTGGGCAACACGAGGCACCATCAGAAGTTCTCATTCCTAAAAGACACGAGATTCCGCAGCCCCAAAACCAGGTTCGCACAACACTTCGTCGCGGAGCTTACGTGGCATGACGGCGCTCCAACCTCGCGAGACTTGGACGATGATCCAGACCCAAGCGGAGTGGAGCGCGTCAAATACTTGCCACAGAGCTACCTCGAAGACCTTTGCAACGAGCTTGGCGACGGTGGGTCAGCAACCTTCGACGCTGAGCTGCGCAAGATTATCTACTCTCACGTTGAGGAGGCCGACAATTTGGGCAAGCCCTCAATGGATGAGCTGCTTGAATTCAAAGTCGCGGAATTCAACAAAGCTCGCCATGCGCTGCGGCTAAAGCTCGCCAAAGTGAATGCAGAAATTGTGGAGGCGGAACGCAGGCTAACGCCTGAGTTCGCACGGAGTTTGGAGGAGCAACTCGCGGCCAAGCAGGCGCAATTGACCGCTCTTGCGATGCCTCAAGTCGTTGAAGACCCGAGCGCTTCCGAAGAGGCTCTGGCCGAGTCCAAGGAGGCCGCCAACCGCATCCAAGCTCTGGAAGGCGAGATCAAGAAGGTTGAGCAAGAGGAGGCTGATCTGCGCAACAAAAAGGTCGTTGCGTCGAAGAGACAGGCGACCGCGCTGCGTATTCATCAGGCTCTCACGAACTATAAAAAGCAGCACGAGACCTTCCTTGGAGAATTGCAGGCTCTGCTAGCAGGGCTTGGTGCGGACATTTCCACCGAGGCCCTGGTGCAGCTTCGTATCGATCTTGAGCCTGTCGACGGGCTCGCCAAGAAGATGCAAGCGGAAATCGTCGCGATCGATGTAAGTCTGCAAAGTGAGGAGCCGGCTGGTTACGCCAGGCGAAAGGAGGGGCTTGCCGCTTCCATCGTGGCGGCGAAAGGCAAACTCGGTGAGCGCCAACGGCAGTTTGTTCTCTACAAGGAAGATTTTGCCAAGTGGGAGAGGGCCAAGGCGGAGCTCATTGGCGGGCTGGACAAGCCAGCAACAATCGCGTGGCTGCGGGCGGAAATCGCATCGATAGAAACTATTCCACAGCTGCTTGCCAAGTTGAAGAAGACGCGCTCAGACTTGGCAACAGAAATTCACGGCCAGATCCAGGCCATGGTCGATGAATACAAGCGCCTCTATGGTCCGGTCCAAGGTTTCGTCAATTCGCCAGAACAGCAGGAGATGAACCTGCCGCTCGATTTTCAGGTGCGAATCGAAGAGTCAGGATTCGCCCAGCAGCTTTCCAATCGGCTCAATCAGCGTGTCCGTGGCTCGTTCTCGGGCGTTGAGGAGAGCAACCAGCTTCTAAGGGCTCTGTTGCAGGAGGCAAGCTTTGCTACGCCTAGCGATGCGGTCGCGTTCGCAGAAACGATCGACGACATGCTTCACTTCGACCGGCGGGAGGGGCAAGACGGCCGCGAGATTCGGCTGCCCGATCAGCTTAGCCGGGGAACAACCGCACAGGATGTTCTCGATTTCGTCTTCGGACTCGAATACCTCTCTCCGCGCTATTCATTGACCTACGATGGCCAGGATATCGGTCAGCTCTCGCCTGGTGAGCGCGGGCTCTTGCTGTTGGTCTTTTACCTCTTGGTCGATAAAGACGACATCCCAATCGTTATCGACCAACCAGAGGAGAACCTAGATAACCAGACGATTTTCAAAGTTCTGGTCAGATGCATCAAGAGGGCGAAAGAGCGACGCCAGGTGATCATCGTCACCCATAACCCCAACCTTGCTGTGGTCTGTGATGCTGAACAACTCATCTATGCCTCTTGCGACAAGGCAAGTAAGCGCTTCGACTACGAGGCCGGAGCTATCGAGAACCCCAGCATGAAGCAGCGGGTCGTGGAGGTATTGGAGGGAACAGAGCCCGCATTTAGAAACCGGCAGTCGAAATACGCGCTTTCGTGAAATCGATTGCGATGGCAAACATTCCCAATGACTGCGGAGCGGTTGTTCTGACCGCGTGCGCTGTGGGCCAATAACTCGCTCGCTCAAGCACTGTTTAGACTGCGCTCGGGGCTTAGGATCGTTGCATTGAACGTCTTGCAACTAAACGGGGGGCTGGTCCATTGCAATACCTTGACCTCAACGCTATTCGCCCTTTGCTCGGGCATGTCCGCGGTCACATTGGATCTCTGCCGGTGTCGCTGTTGTATTTCCAGCTCGAAGCGTTTTTGAGGAATTCTGAGCGCAACTTCGCGCCTGCTATCGGCGCTATCCCGAGACGCCTGCTGGAACACAACAAACAGCCCAGAAAGCTCCACGTTTGCGAAATGGCACAAATCGACGCTGATGTCGTCCTCACCTACGACGCGACCACTAAGCGCGCCGACCTGCAGTGGAAGGCTTACTTCGAGCATCCGCAGTTCGCTCGTCCAGAGAGCCATCAGCGTGTGGTCCTGCACATTATGGTCAAGGAGGAGGGCGGGCTGATGCGCAGTGTTAGCGTTCCTCTTCAGCCATTGATGGTAGGCTATGGCGACGTAGCCGAGGGACACCAAGGCTACGTCCACAGTATTACCTTCCTGGACTCGAAAGGTGAGATTCTCGACCAAGTGTACTACATCGGCGTGACCGGAAGAAATTGGCTGATCCGAATGGAGGAGCACCTGGCGGAAATCCGAGGTGGCAGCAATAAGCGCTTCCACGCTGCTTGGCGCGCATATGCTGGTGATGCCAACGTAATGCTCGGTTCTGAGTTGATCGTCTTGAACCACACTTTTCAGGGCGTCATGGCTTGGGAGGAGGAGCAGGTCGATGCAGTGATGGAAGCAAAAAAGTCGTTGAATATGATTCCCGGCGGTTTCAAGGGGATGCGCTTTTTACACGAGCACCGGGTGACTGATAGAATCGACATCAGCCTAGAGGAGCGCGACAAGGCGATCGCCGAGTATGTGCGCCGAGTTGGGGTAAGGGCTGGCGTACCGAACCTGTTGCTAGCCGAATTATGGCGCGACGACGAGTTCTACCTGAAGGTTCTGTCGGGGCGCTCTGATGTGCTCACCCCAGGGCAGGTGCTCGCCATTCGTGACTTGGCTGCTAAAGGACGCACGGCTCAACAGATATTCGAGGCCGTGGGCGCTAGGAACGTTGAGCAAGTGCAGCGCGTCTTGCGGGGCAAGACCTATAATCGCATTCAATTGGAGACAATGAAGCCCGCAGCAGCCGATGGTGACTTGCAAGTCGACTAGCGCGGCGCCGAGGGGCGCTTGACGCTACTTCACGCAGCCAGCCTAATGCCGAATGCCCACAACGAGCTCCCGTTAATACGGTCAGCGTTGGACAGCGAGAGAGACTAGCAATCCGCTGTCCCGCCGCAGCATCTAACAGGCCATCCTATGTGGTCATCACTCACGCTCTCGGAGCAGTTCATTTCCTTGAGCGCAGAACAGCGCCAGCAAATCATCAGTGGGAGTCTGAGGAAGGTGCAAGGGGCACCAGGATCACAAATGAATCGCTAGCGCTAAACGCTGACGTCGAACGAATACTCTTCGAAGCTCAAATATTGGATCGAATTGCTTTTCCAATTGGCTCAGCTTTTCGGGATATCTCGCTGGCCGCACCGCTGGATCCACTTGATACCGGGCTATGGTATAAATCGTTTCAAAGCGCTGTAGATCGCCTGAATCGTGCAATGCCAAATGTGACGAGAACCCAAGAGCGCGCCAGCTTGGTGATCGGCGTTCTGAACTCCTAGATTCTTCCGGTGCTATTTGGCGCGCTAGGCGCCGTAGCATACGTGGTTAGGGCAATCTCCGATCAAATTCGATCGACAACATTCTCAGTAAGTTCGCCAATTCGCCACTTTATGCGAGTGGCCTCGGGCGTTGTGGTTGGAGCCGTTATCGGCTTGTTTAATGGGCTGTCGAGCCAGCTGACCCCGTCTCCAGTGGCTCTAGCTTTCTTGGCCGGATACGGTGTTGAAGCGGTGTTTGCGATGTTCGACGGACTAATTGCCCGGTTTAAGGAGAAGTGAGCGTGAAAGTCAGGGTACCGCTGAACGATGCGAAGGACATACGGTCCTTGCCCCGTAGCGGTAATCACGTCCGACCGCATAGGCAGGAATGCGCGCTAAATTAACATGGATTGCACTGATGACGGCGAGAACGGCATTCCGCGTTCGTTCACGTATCCTAGCCTGGCAAGCTCATCAGCAACGGCGCGCAAAGAACGTTGGCCTCCCTTAGGTGATCGACGTCTGAGGCGCCGAGCTTCCTTCACCAGCTCGGGATTAATCTCGGCCCATGACTTTCGGCCTTCGACCTTGCCAACAAGTTCCCGTCTGCGCTGCCGTGCCGCCTTCAACTTTGCGACCAACCTCGCCTTCTCGTACTGGTGAAACGCGCCGGCAATCTGGCGCATCATCACGCGCGATGGATCACTGCTGTCCGTCAAATCATCTCCGTTCGCCGTCAGCACGCGGACCCCCCGGTTGATTAAAGTCAAAATGCCAAGCTCCTGGGTCATGAGCTCGCGGGCGAAGCGGCTTGCGTCCTCGACAATGACCGTTCTGACGCCATTGCCCTCAATACGATCCAGCAAGGCCGTGAAGCCGGCGCGGCTCTCGATGGGGTCGGCCCCAGACACAGCCGCATCATTGAACTCCCCGATCAGATCGAACCCGGCACGTTTGGCAAAACCCTCAATCGCGGCCCGCTGCCGCTTGTCGCTGTCTTTATCGGCTCCGACGTTGGCGGCGGACGAGGTTCGGATATAAGCAACCGCGGCCCGTTTTGACTTACCTGCCATAGACTTGCTTCTCACTTTTGTACGGATTTCTTGAGATATCTGTACGCATATCCAATTCGCAAGGCACTTTCTTTTTTTGCACCTAAGACTTTCGGATGGGCTTTACACAACCGTTCGTAAAGGTTCCCATGTGCTCGATAAAAGAGGGGCATTGTTCCAGACGCCGAGCGCCCGCTTGGCGCGAGTCTGTTATTCCCCTTATCCCACTTTCTTCCGTTCACGCTTTTTCGCGGACGCGGATGCCTCGCGACGTCGTCATCATGGATAAGAGAAGCCTCACCGAGCGGGACATCTGCACCAAATTCATCCTGCCGGCCGTCAAGCGCGCCGGCTGGGACGAAATGTTGCAGGTACGCGAAGAGGTCTATTTCACCAAGGGCCGGATTATCGTTCGCGGCAAGCTGGTAGCTCGCGGCAAGGCGAAGAAGGCCGACTTCGTTCTATACTACAAGCCGAACATCCCGATCGCGCTGATCGAGGCCAAGGACAACAATCACAGTGTCGGCGATGGTATCCAGCAGGGGCTCGAATACGCGGAGACACTGGATATTCCCTTCGTGTTTTCCTCCAACGGCGACGGCTTCGTCTTTCACGACCGCACCGGCCTGAGCGTCCCGGTCGAGGCGAACCTCGGCCTTCACGCCTTTCCGTCGCCTGCCAATCTGTGGGCGCGCTATCGCACATGGAAAGGCATCGACGCCGAAGCCGAACAGATCGTGCTTCAGGATTATTACGACGATGGGAGGGGGGAGGCTAAACGCTACTATCAAGTCACCGCTGTCAATCGCACCATCGAGGCCATAGCGAAAGGGGCAAACCGTGTTTTGCTCGTTATGGCGACAGGAAGTGGGAAAACCAGAACGGCCTTCCAAATCATCTGGCGCCTGTGGAAGGCGGGTCTCAAGAAGCGCATCCTGTTTCTGGCGGACCGCAATGTGTTGATCGACCAGACGATGGTGAACGATTTTCGCCCGTTCGGTCCGGCGATGGCGAAGCTATCGACCAACGCCAAGACGATCGAGCGGCAGGATGGGACCAAGGAAGACCTGACTTTGGCGCTCGGCAAGAGGCGCCGCATCGATACGGCCTTCGAGGTCTATCTCGGGCTCTATCAGGCGATCACCGGCCCAGAAGAACGCCAGAAGCTCTTTCGCGAGTTCTCGCCCGGCTTCTTCGATCTGATCGTGATCGACGAGTGCCATCGTGGCAGCGCGGCGGAGGATTCGGCATGGCGCGAAATCCTCGAACATTTTTCCGCCGCAACGCAGATCGGCCTCACCGCCACGCCGAAGGAAACCGAGTACGTCTCCAACACGGAATACTTCGGTGAGCCGGTCTTCACCTATTCGCTCAAGCAGGGGATCAGCGACGGCTTCCTTGCACCCTACAAGGTCGTCAAGGTTCACATCGACCGCGACGTGGAAGGCTATCGCCCGGAACTCGGGCAGCTCGACCGCGACGGCAACAAGGTCGAGGATCGGATTTACAACACCAAGGATTTCGATCGCAGCATCGTGCTCGACGACCGCACGGTACTGACGGCAAAGAAGATCACCGAGTTCCTCAAGGAAAGCGGCGACCCGTATCAGAAAACCATCGTGTTCTGCGTCGATGAGGAACACGCGGCGCGAATGCGGCAGGCGCTCGTCAATGAGAACGCCGATCTGGTCGCGGAAAACCAGCGCTACGTGATGCGCATCACGGGCAGCGACAAGGAAGGCCAAGATCAGCTCGGCAACTTCATCGACCCAGAATCGAAATATCCCGTGCTGGTAACGACCTCGCGGCTCTTGTCGACGGGCGTGGATGCGCAGACCTGCCGGCTGCTCGTGCTCGATCGTGCGGTTGGCTCAATGACTGAGTTCAAGCAGATTGTTGGACGCGGCACCCGCGTTCATGAGGATACGAAGAAGTTTTTCTTTACGCTGATCGATTTTCGCGGCGCGACCGCACATTTTGCAGACCCGGATTTCGACGGCGATCCTGTCCAAATCTACGAGCCGGGCGAAGAAGATCGGATCGCGCCGCCTGACGACACGCCGATGGCCGAGGGCAATGGCGCAATCCCGCCGACTCCAGGAGAGAACGAAACCATCGTCGATCAGCCGGGCTTGCCGTTGTCACCCGACGGAGGCCAGCGCAAGATTTATGTTGATGGCGTGGGCGCCCGCATCCTCGCGGAGCGAATCGAATATCTTGACGAAAAGGGCAAGCTCGTCACCGAATCCTTGCGAGATTTTACTAAGACGGCGCTGAAGAAGCGCTTCGCCAGCCTCGACGACTTTCTCAAGCGCTGGAAGTCGGCCGAGCGCAAGCAGGCGATCATCGAGGAACTGGAGGCCGAGGGCCTGCCGCTCGATCCCATCGCCGAAGAGCTTGGAACGGACCTCGACCCGTTTGATCTGATTTGCCACATCGCGTTTGACAAGAAACCGATGACGCGGCGCGAGCGGGCCGACAACGTCAGGAAGCGGGACGTGTTCACCAAATACGGGCCGCAGGCGCGCGCCGTACTCGATGCGCTGCTCGAAAAATATCACGACGAAGGCGTGCTCAATCTCGATGACGCCAACGTGCTGAAGGTGACGCCCTTCACCGCGATGGGGAGCGTTGTCCAACTCATCAAGGCGTTCGGCGGCAAGGAGGGCTTCGAGAAGGCCGTCCACGAAATGCAGGACGCGCTGTATCAGGAGACCGCATAGGCAATGATCGTTCGCACTACCGTCAAATCCATCCAAGACATCATGCGCCAGGACGTCGGCGTCGACGGCGATGCGCAGCGCATCAGCCAACTCACTTGGATGTTCTTCCTCAAGATCATCGATGATCAGGATCAGGAACTTGAACTGACCAGGGACGGCTACCGTGCGCCAATTCCAAAGCAATATCAGTGGCGCACCTGGGCGGCGGACCCTGAGGGCATGACCGGCGAGCCGCTGCTGAATTTCATTAATGAGGAACTGTTCCCGTCGCTGAAAGAGCTGAAGCTCACCGGCAAGCCGGGCGACCGGCGGCGCGTGGTACGCGACGTGTTCGAGGACGCCTACAACTACATGAAATCGGGTCAGTTGCTGCGGCAGGTGGTCAACAAGATCAATCAGATCGACTTCAACAATCTCGACGAACGGCGGCACTTCGGCGAGTTCTACGAGCAGCTATTGAATGATCTGCAATCGGCCGGTAATGCGGGCGAGTATTACACGCCGCGCGCGGTCACCGCTTTTATGGCCGACCGAATCGATCCACATCCTGGCGAAATCCTGTTCGATCCCGCCTGCGGCACCGGTGGATTTCTCACCTGTGCCATCCGCCACATGGAGAAGAATTACGTCAGAACACCCAAGCAGCGCGAAAAGATGCATGGCGCCTTGCGTGCGGTGGAAAAGAAGCAGCTTCCGCACATGCTATGCGTCACCAATATGCTGCTGCACGGCATCGAGGATCCGAGCTTCGTGCGCCATGACAACACGCTGGCCCGACCGCTGATTTCATGGGGCAAGGACGAGCGCGTCGATATCGTGCTCACGAATCCGCCGTTCGGAGGGCGAGAGGAAGATGGCATCGAGAACAATTTCCCGACCTTCCGCACCAAGGAGACTGCCGATTTGTTCCTCGCCCTGATTGTGCGCCTGCTCAAGGCGGACGGCCGCGCCGCCGTGGTGCTGCCCGATGGCACGCTGTTCGGAGAGGGCATCAAGACGCGGCTTAAGGAATATCTGATGGAGGAATGTAACCTCCACACGATCGTTCGCCTGCCCAATTCGGTATTCAAGCCTTATGCCTCGATCGGCACCAATCTGCTGTTCTTTGAGAAGGGCACGCCGACTAAGGACATCTGGTTTTACGAGCACCGCGTACCAGAAGGCCAGAAAGCCTATTCGATGACTAAGCCGATCCGACTGGAGCATTTCAAGGATTGCATCGCTTGGTGGGGCGACAACGAACGGAAAGGCCGCAAGACAACCGCGCAGGCGTGGCGCGTCTCCGCCGAGGAGGTGAGGGCGCGCGGCTACAATCTCGATATCAAGAACCCACACACGATAGCCGACGATCACGGCGACCCCGAAACGCTATTGGCTGATCTTGCCGCCGCCGAAGCCGAGGCGGGTGCCTTGCGCGACCGGTTGAAGGCGATCCTCACGGAGGCGCTCGCTCGATGAACGTCGAACGCCTGCTAGGACACTATCGCGAGATCGCTGAGGCGCCCGACGCGATTGCCCACCTGCGCCGATTCATTCTCGATCTGTCGGTGCGTGGAAAGCTCGTATCGCAGGATGCAAATGATGAGTCGGCGTCGGAGCTGCTGAAGCGAATCGCCTTGGAGAAGGCGCGGCTGGAGAAGGCGGGGCAAGCCCGCAAATCAGAGGTTGATCCGGTTATCGAAGGCGAAGTGCCCTTTCCACTCCCTGTGAAATGGGTCTGGACACGGCTTGGATCAATTGCCGATTGGGGGGCGGGCTCAACACCGCCGCGCGGAAACTTGGATTTCTATGGCGGCGGCGTCACTTGGCTAAAGTCGGGCGAACTGAATGACAATCGCACGCTGGCGGGCTCTGAGGAGACCGTGACGCAACTTGCCATCGAGAAAGGTTCGTTTCGCATCAATCGCCCCGGGGATGTGCTAATTGCGATGTATGGTGCAACTATCGGCAAGGTTGCTATCTTGGCTGAAAATGCTGTTACAAATCAGGCTGTTTGTGGTTGCACGCCATTTGCAGGCGTTTTTAATGAGTTCTTGTTCCTCTTTTTGCTTTCACAGCGTGAACAATTCCGTTCCGCGAGCGAGGGTGGAGCGCAGCCGAACATCTCCAAAGTGAAGATTGTTCGGACGCCGTTTCCCCTCCCACCGCTCGCCGAACAGCACCGCATTGTTGCCAAGGTTGATGAACTGATGGCGCTATGTGACCAGTTGGAGGCGGCGCGGATGGCGCGGGAGGCGGTGCGCGATAGGCTGGCGGCGGCGAGCTTCGCCCGCCTAAACGCGCCTGATCCCGACACCTTCCAGGCTGACGCCCGCGTCGCGCTCGATGCGCTTCCGGCGCTCACGGCGCGGCCAGACCAGATCAACCAGTTGCGTCAGACCATCCTCAACCTCGCTGTACGGGGCAAACTGGTGCCGCAGGACGCCAACGACCAACCAGCGTCTGAACTCTTGAACAATATCGCCAAAGAAAAGCAGCGGCTGCTGTCTGCCGGTGAAATAAGGCGAGACCAAGCAATCCCGTCTTTAAGTAACAACGAGGAATATTTCGCAATACCTACGTCGTGGAAATGGTGCCGCCTGAGAACGCTCGCTACAACCCTGGGAGACGGCCTTCACGGAACACCAAACTACTCCGCGGATGGTGATTGCTTCTTCATAAATGGCAATAATCTCGAAGATGGAAGGATCGCCATAAAGCCAAATACGAGAACCGTTTCGGTTGCCGAAATGCAGAAACACAGAAGGCCGCTCAATTCAAATTCGGTGCTCGTTTCCATCAATGGAACTCTCGGAAAGGTGGCCTTTTACAATGGTGAGAAGATCATTCTTGGCAAAAGTGCATGCTATTTCAATTTAACCGAGTTCACGGAAAAGAAGTTTGTGAAGGTCGTGCTCGACAGCCCTTATTTCGCTGAGTACGCCGTGAGAAGTGCGACAGGAACTACGATCATGAACCTGTCGCTAAGGGCGATGAATGAGTTTCCTTTCCCACTCGCACCACTCGCAGAACAACATCGCATTGTCGCCAAGGTCGACCAACTGATGACGCTGTGCGACCGGTTGGAGGCGAGCCTCACTGCCGCCGATGATACGCGCGGCCGGCTGCTCGAAGCGCTTCTCGCCGAGGCACTGGCGACGAACGATGAGCGCGAGCTGGAGGCGGCGGAGTGACGCTCCGAATCGATTATCAAAGCCAGCACTTTCCTGGGGCATACCAGCTGCGCTTTGGGACTCTCGTGACTTCCTGGGATGAACTCCTCTGGGCAGCGATCACAATCGGCCGCCCGAGCACCTACCATGTGTTCCGGCATGGTCCGGCTTCGTTTCATGAAGCCATTTTTCGATTATCTCTGATCCGGATGTCAGCCGAGCAAGACTGGTATGGACGCCTTCAACGCACTAATCCCTTTGCTGCGCTTGACCCTACTGAAAAAGGAATGGTCAGCTACTTCCTTGGAATGACTGTTTGTAAACTGTTCGCGTCGCGGCTTTTGCTCACTCCATGGCTTCTACACCTTGATGTTTTTCGCTCCCGGCTCAATCCCGTAACCTTGGGCCGATCTCGCCCGGACTTGGTTGGAGAGGACAACGCGGGGAGGTGGCACGCATTCGAAAGCAAAGGCCGCTCTTCTCCGCCGTCGTCCGATGATAAGACGAAAGCAAAGGGGCAAGCCCAGCGTCTTGTCTCTGTGGGAGGTCAACCGTGTTCTTTGCACGTTGGGTCATTCGCATTTTTCCGATCGGAGCTGCTTGAGTTCTACTGGCGTGATCCAATTCCCGACGCGGAGGAACGGATTGAACTACCCCGACCGGATTTCGAGTGGAGGTACTACTACGAGCCTGCCCTGAGCCTGGCTTCAACACCCGAAGATGCCACGCTCGCATCAGACCGAGAGAAGGCCGACGTCAGCGTGACCATTCATCCAAAGATTCGGCGACTACTGGATGGCGGTCGTTGGTCGGAGGCGCGCGAAACCGCCAAGAGAATGGGACCTGAGCTCACGTCGCACGGTTATCAGCCTGATGGTCTAAAATTCACGGCCGGCGCGAGTTGGTCCCGACCATTTGAAACTATTGAATAAAGATAAGGCGATCATCTGGCAAACGAGCAAAAAAGCTCAGCGCCCGAGCACAGGTGATCTAAACGTCAAGCTCCTCGGCCCGAAGTCCTACAGGATTTTCTACTTGCTCATTGGTCGAGCGGCCGAAGGTGCAGGCGAGAACCACCGGGCTGTCATTGCTATGTAGCCGACGATAGGCGCCGATTAAGTGCCCGCCTCCGGTGCAGACATCGTCCAGCAAGATGATCGGTCCTTTGACCGCGTTGGTGACCTTGTAGACCTTCTCGAAATGTGCGGGGTCGCGGGGGCCGCCTTCGCGCGACTTCTTCTGTGCCTCCGGAAACACAAGCGCCGGGCAGACACTAAAGTTTCCGTTGCTGTGCAGGGCAATTTTCTGCGCGAGCTCCAATGTCTTGAAGCCAGGCGTTGTTGGCGAAATCACGTGAGAATTTGGGATAGGGACAATTGTTGCGGGACGATCGTGATGCCGCAGAATGTTAATCGCTAGGGCCCGAGGCACACGATTTACGAACTCACTCACGTTCTTCTGGTCGTACTTGCGCCATTTTCCACCGACGCGGCTCGAAAAATAGCCATTGATTGGGTCACCCTTAATGGCCTTAACCATCTTCGATGCACGGTGGTCCTCAGGGCGCCACTTCAGGTCTGTGTCGGTGAGGTAAGCGCACAAGCTAATGAGATTAAGGCTGGGCAATTGCGTCAGTAATGTCAGAGATCGAGGTGAGCACGCTTACCTTTGGTTGTCCCAGAAAGCGGGCCGGCCAGGTGAGCGATTTGTCGTCGACGACCGATTTTGCAATGAACAACCACCTCCCTAACCGGACACACTCGGCCGCTTGGTGCAACGTGCCGGATGTATCCGAGGCTTCGATGATGACTGTCGCATCGCTGATCGCCGCCATGACCCTGTTGCGGGTGGGGAAGTTAGAGCGATAAACCCGTTCCCCGACCTTGAACGGTGTCATTAGGAGATGACGCCGATAGATGTCCTGCTGGAGCTCCGAGTTCTCGGCCGGATACGCCTTGTCAAGTGGTGTTCCTATAACGGCGGCGACTCTACCGCCGTTGACGATGGCGCTAGTGAGCGCGGCTGTATCTACTCCTTTGGCAAGTCCGCTGACGACAGTCACGCCAGACTTGACTAGGTCGCGCGCTAGTTGAGCTGCACGGCGCCAGCCGGCCTCCGAAACCTCGCGGGTTCCGACGATCGAGACGGTAGGAGCGTCAAGCATATCGAGGTCGCCGGCATAAAAAACGTCAGCCTCGTGACGCGGTGAGGCGTCCTTCAAGAAATCGAGCTGTCGCTCCTCAAGTGCGCCTCGACCGATCCTGACCAGCAAGTCGGGAAGCCGATAACTATGAGCCACCGCCGGGGGCACATAGGCGCCGCGGCGTCGTGGTTCGTTCGTGGTAGAGGTGGCTGCCGGAAGCGGCATGCTGCGAATCCTTCGGATAACCGCTGAGTTTAGGCGCCCCGCAAGCTTGCGTCACCCGTTTATCCAGTCATCAAATGGGGGCAGATCAACTCGCCCTGGCCCCAACGGTTGCGCCGTGCGCCTCAAGGACGACGCCAAGGTCTGCACTTGGAGCGTCGCGTCCGGCGAACGGTCATTTGATGACCGTCCTCGGCTCGCTGTCGCCGCCCTCTGAAGTCACACAGGACGATCGTTGGACAGTCGGGTCCGACCTGGAGCTGTTCGTCAGCGTTGATCTTTAAGGCACTTTTCGGCTTGTCACGCGAAGAGCAGCGTTCCCCGGCCTGGTCGGCAGCGATGCAAGCGCGTTCCGGACAATCGCTATTCGACCAGCGCTGCTGCCCGTGCCTGTCACTTGATTTCGAAAGGCGTGAAAAGAGCGCCGAGAGCTTCGTCAAAATCCTTAATCTCTTCGATACTCGGGGCTGCCAGTTTCTCCAGCAATCTAGCCTCGCTTACTCCCGTCCGTTTCAGCAGGGCTCGTACTTCATCCGCCTCGCGCGGGGTGAGCCTCTTCTCACCGGTTTGCAACCCCTGTCTGAAGTTACGGATTCCAGCGACGATAGCCCACTCTTCGAGAGTTCGGATCCGCGCCTCCAATTCCTGGACGGTTCGGTCATGATTCTGGATTGATGCCTCGATGGCCGAGAAACGGTCGCTACCGGTCAGGTGCTGTTCCAAAGCACTGACAATCTCCGCGTTCATCGACCGGCCATTAGCCTCGGCGAGCTTAGATAACTTCGATCGCATCCCGTCCGGCAGTCGGATCAGGTACTGGTCGGTTTGGGTCGTTTTGGTGGACAGCTTCTTCGGTGTCATGTAGGACCTATAGCATATTGCTATAAAGTGATATATGTCTTTGTGATCGTATGCTGTGCAGGGTTAATACATGGCGCAAACCAGGGAACAGACCAAAGCCGTTTTGGTGCGGCTTCCGCCTGATGTGAAGGCTTGGCTCGAAAACGAAGCCCGCAAAACTCTCGCGAGCCAAAACTCAGAGATTGTGCGCTGCATCCGAGCAAGGATGGAGGCGGAGCCGTCCCGCGAGGCGGCTGGTGTCGGGGGAGCTTGATGTCCCGCGGCACCCAGCGCTTCAAGCAACAAGACCTCGTCAGGGCTGTCAAAGGCATGATGAAGGCCGGGGTGCCGATCGGCCGGGTGGAGATCGGAAACGGAAAGCTTGTGATTTTTGCCGGCCAACCGGACCGGCAATCCGAGGAGATCGGCGGTAACAACGAGTGGGACGAAGTGAAGTGAGGTGGAAACTGCCGCCCCGCATCCACGGCTACGTCAACCGCCACGGCAAGCCGGTGTTCTACTATCGCCGAACGGGAGAAAAGAAGATCCGGATCCATGGGTTTCCGGGGTCCGACCGGTTTATGGCGGAGTACGAAGCGGCGAAGGCAGGTGGAACGGCCCGGGTCGAGATCGGAGCGAAGCGGACCGCCCAAGGCTCCGTGAACGCGGCGGTCGTTGGCTACTACCAATCGGATTCGTACAAGGCGCTCGCCCCAACGACCCGGAAGAACCGCCGCGCAATCCTTGAGGGGTTTAGGGAGGTTCATGGAGATAAGCGCATTGCGCTGATGCACACGACCGCCCTACAGAACATCATTTCCGGCAAGACGCCAGCGGCGCAGCTGAATTGGCGAAAGGCCATGCGTGGCTTTATTGACTATTGTCTCGCACAGAAGTTGATCAAGTCCGATCCACTCGCCGGCGTTAAGCTTCTGAAGGGAAAAACGAAGGGGTATCACACCTGGGAGAGCGGCGAATGCGCCCAGTTTGAAGAGCGCCACAAGCTCGGCACGCGAGCTCGACTTGCCTATGAGCTTTTGCTGCAAGCGGGACAGTCGCGGTGCGACGTTGTCCGAATGGGTCGACAGCACATCCGCAACGGCATGATGACCATGGGCCGGCAGAAGACCGGCGTTCCTTTCAACGTCACGATCATGCCGCGCCTGCAAGAGGCGATCGATGCGATGGCGGCTGACAAGAAGAACCTGACCTTCCTCGTGACGCATCAGGGCAAGCCGTTCACAGCGGCGGGATTCGGGAATTGGTTCCGAGATGTCTGCCGAGAAGCAGAGCTTCCGGAACGGTGCACATCTCACGGTCTGCGCAAAGCGGCCGCAACGTATCTTGCCGAACTTGGCGCAACCGACCACCAGCTCATGTCGTGGTTCGGCTGGACATCGATATCGCAAGCACAGGTCTACACGAAGGCTGCGAACCGGAAGCGGATGGCGCAGCAGGCTGGACAGCTCATATCGGGAACGGGAATTGGCTCACCCGTCGATCCGGTGAGCCAAAACGACTCTCAACACATTGAAAAGACTGGAGCAGGGAAATGACATGGCGATCCCGGCAGGACTCGAACCTGCAACCCGCGGAGTAGAAATCCGCTACTCTATCCAGTTGAGCTACGGGACCGTCTGAGCCGGCCGTCTTGAGCCGCCCGGATTGGGCGGCTGGCCGTTCA
>Ga0214544_1004820_pt1 | contig 26705 bp, 16 predicted proteins | sample CNSS3metaG_FD_160074 | JGI IMG/M metagenome (GOLD analysis project Ga0214544, IMG submission 160074) | Root nodule microbial communities from cowpea collected in UCLA plant growth center, Los Angeles, California, USA - CNSS3 | ecosystem: Host-associated > Plants > Roots > Nodule | place: USA... | reverse complement strand
GAATGGAGATATGGTGGGGACGGGTATTATGGCGGGTATATGTACATCCCCATACCCATCCCCATACCCAACTGAAAAAGTCGGGGATTCCCCATACCCATACCCATACCCAGTCAATGCGGGGATTCCCGTCAAAACGGGGACGGGTTCGGGCAATACCCATGGGGACGGATTTATTTGCCATCTCTACTCCCAATCAAAAACACCAAATATTATGATTTAAGCGTAGGAAGAAAGTCCAACCTAAAAGACTAACCATATAAAGAAAGAAAGAAAAAACTCTACACTTATTCATCATATCAAATTATTTATTGTAATCCCTATTTACTCTTTAAATAATTATGTTTTATAGTAAATCACATTTCATTAATTTACAGTTACGTTTTTAGTTATTTTTAAATGTATTAAATATATTTTTAATTCTTATATTTATACACAAAATTTAAAATTTTTCCACGCATCACATTTTTTGATACAATTTTTAAAAATAATAAATATAATTTTAATAACCTATCATATAATTTAAAAAATTAGTAAATAATGTATTGATAATCAAAGTTTTATGAACAATTAAATGATAATGGACTTAATAAACAAGATTTTAAATTGAGATATTTAATTAAGTTATAAATCAAATAATTAGATAAAAACGAGGAAAAACTGTTGTGAAATGATTGTATAGAATGATACAGTGTATTGCACTCTACAAATTATATTTTACAACCATTAGTTAAACCAAAAGTCATTAATGCCGGTCTAAAATTTAAACTTAATTAATTTATAAATTTTTCATAAATTAAGCATTTTACTATACTTTGTAATTAAAAATTTTATATTTTTCAATTAATTATTTTGTTACTTCTGTTAACAATCTGTGGATAAAGTAAAAGTAATTAAGGAATATAATGACATCTTACTAAACACATTTTTAATAAAATTATTTATTATTTTACATTTTTACAATATCATTTTTATATTAATTATAAAATCTCAAAATAAGTTATAAACAAGATGATAAAGTAATATATTAATCACGTTTATTAATTAACGAAAAAATATCAAATAACTAAAACTTAATTAAAAATATAAAAAGTTAAATACTCAATAAATTAAAAGATTTATAAGAATTCAATTAAGAATATCAGTTTATAAGAAAATTAAAATTTAATAAAATGTAAAAATTAAATTCCAAGATTTTAAGGACACTCATAACTCTTTTGTAGAATATTTTTTGTTTAATCACACGGAAAGTCTCCGTTTTGATTACAAAACCTCGAGTCAGTCCTCAATTTCTAAGTTATCCCAATTGGGTTATATTTTTTGAAAATTTTTTTTAATTGGGTCCTATAAATCCTTTTTTTTCTTTTTAATTTTTTTACTTTTTTTTCTTAAAAAAATAGCTAACATGTACAAATTGTCACGTGTCAATTTGTGATTTTTTAAATTTTTTAAAATTTAAAATTTTTCTTTTAAAAAAGCCACATCCAAAATATGAAAAACCTCGATTTGGTCCTTAATTTATTATTTTGTTTCAATTTAATCTTAATTTCTTTTTAAGTCGGTATAATTTTATCCCTTCCAAATTAAAATAAAGTTTATCTTTTATATTAATATTATAATTATATTTTTATTATAATAGATATTTTTTAACTAAATTAAGTTTATTTAAATTTAAATTTTGCATTGAATTTTGTAACTTATATAAAACTATTTTAAAATTTCACATTTGAATTTATAAAGTTATTTAGAAATTATTAAAACAATTTTTTTTAAATAAAGTTCCATGCAAAATTTAAATTTAAATAAAATTAATTTGCTTAAAAATATCTATTATAATAAAAATATTATTATAATATTAATATAAAAGTTAAATTTGGTCTCAATTTGGAAGGGATGAAATTATTCTAGTTTACCAAAAGATTAAGACTAAATTGAGACAAAATAATAATTATAGGGACCAAATCGAGATTTTTTACATAAATAATTGACATGTGGCAAAACATATTTTCACACGTGACAGTTTTTTTTAAACAAATTAAAAAATTAAAAAAATCATAAGACAAAACCCTAATTTAACATGTGTCAACTGTTTTTTCAAAAAAAGAAAGTAAAAAAATATTAAAAAAAAAGAACCACTAGCTGACATGTGACACATAGTTACCCTGACGAAAAGGAACAAATTGAAACAAATTTTCAAAAAATATAATCCATTTGAGACAACTTAGAAATTGCGGACCTAATTGAGATTTTATAACAAAAATGGGAAACTTCCGCATGATTAAACCAATATTTTTTTATCAGCAATAATATATATATATATATATATATATATATATATATATATATATATATATATATATATATATATATATATATATATATATATATAAACATAGAAGAGCATGATCTGAGTTTCATCTATTTAATTTCTAGATCAGGAGGAACAACTTATATCCGTCTCAAATATGAACACAACACTTAAATTTTATGAGTCGCTCATGAATCCCATTTTTGTGACCACCATCATTGTTGTTGAAGTCCTGCCTGGGATGTAATAATGATGATTCTTCACACTGCTTATTCCACCTTAGGTGAAACCCATTTTCATGCTTGAAAACTTCTCATTCTTCATCTTCATTTCAGCAATGAAGGTCACAAAATTGGTTCTTCATCTTCTTCTCTGTTGCCACAAACATCAAAACTAATATCACCCCAAAGATTGGAGCCTCTCCTATCTTCTTGTTTTTACAAAATCAAAGGTAACAGAAGTTTATCAAATACCAAGAAAATCTGGGTAAGACCTAACTCAAATACTTACACCAAAAAAATATATAGAAAATGCTACATAAAACACTAATTTTTTTTTATATAACATTAAAAATAAAGTAAGTTAGTCAGTCTAGTGTTATCTTTTAATTTTTATCATTAAATTTATTCTAATATAAAAATTTGATAATTAAGTCGTTTTTTTAAAGTAATTCTCTTAATGTTATCGTTGAAATGACTTAATATTTTTCCTGTTGAAAGCTAAAACTGATAGAGTCATGACTAATCAAACACAAAAAAAATTATAAATTAATTTAACTTTTGATATATTTAGCTATCTCGACCTTATCTCCAAAGGAAAAGCCCTAGGCACAGCTTCTCTTCTCTTTTATCACAACGCAACATTGCACTAAAATAATATGTTCCGCGTGAAAGAGAGAGGTAAAGCAAAGAGAAAAAAATAGTTAACGCATTAATTAAATATTTAAATATAAAACAAAACCACTCTATGACACAATATTTTAAGCTATTTTAAGTATACAGAGGTAGATATTCAATTCAAGTAAATAATACAAAAACTAAATAAACATATTCTAAGATATCTTTTGAGTATTACTTTAGACTTGATCTCGTCAATTTGTGGAAATGTGCGTTCTTTTATGATATGTGAAAACGATAACAGTGAACAGGGAATAAAATAGTAAATTAATTTTTATCAACGAGTAAAGTTATTTGATTTCACGGCACGACCCAATACATTCATCAATTAAACTTTATATATACGCATAAAAACAACATATTAATTAAATAAGAGAATTTCTTAAATAAATAGGTTGTCTATTGTATATGAGATTCATGAAGGTAATATACTCAATTGGCATTGGAATCATATAGAAAATAATATTACATGGTTAGAGTTTAATGAAGTTCTCATAATCTAGATTGTGGTCTGAAAAAAAATTATGTTTGACCAGTCATGAATAAAGATTACAAACTAAACTAATTTCTAATTTAAAATTAATAATAGTAAGTAGTTAATATTTTGATGGTCAATATGAAAAACCAATTTAAACTCTAATTCATAATCTAATTATAATGTTTTTATTTACAATAGAAGTTATTTTAAATATCAATATTTTTTAGTTTATAAAATGATATCTAAGTTAGTCAATATAATAACTAATTATTTTTGTTTTTAAAATTAATTATTATTTATTAATTTTCTTGTAGTGTAACAACTTAAAGAAAGTATTATTATATGTACAAATGTCTGAGTTTAATTTAACGTATATATTTTCTCAAAGTATAAATGTTTGTGGTGGTTGATGTCATTGGTATTTTCACATGAGATGTATTTAGTGGGCTTAGTCAAACACTTGATTATGAATTTGTTTAAATGGATGGATTGATTGTATCAACTTAAGTATATGAATGAGATGTAAATGTAAATATATGTATGTGTGATTTAATTTATAGATATGTATAAAAGTTTTTAAAACTTTAGCTTATCTAGTTTTATGTAATTGTATTGTTTATCAACCGGGATAATTGTGTTATACAAAATAGATGATATCATGAAAACTAAAATACATTTTATAGGAGTATACTAACTAATTAATGTGTATTTTGTGTGAGAAAGTGGAATTAATTAATAGTTTTGGGTTATAAGATATCGATTGTAATATGGAGCCTGTGCGAAGTGGATAGAGTAAGATTGAGTGTCACATCGTTACCCATAATCTAAATCAATTCAAATTCCGTTTGATAAATAACTTTCTTATGTGATACAGATTAAAAGAATTGAAGCATCTATGTGCTTCTTTATTTATTCAATTTTTATTCTGGAGAAAAAAATTATAAAAAAAAACAACAATAAAGGGATTGGGCCATGTATATCCGCATTCACTCTCCGACCAATTAGAAGTCAACCTCTTGGTCAGGTTTGCACTGGAATTTCAATGTTTAATATATTTTTGCCGATAAAGTTGCAGCAAGCGGTTATTTATATGTTGCAGTGGCCTTGCGTTACTTTCTGATTCCTGCGAAGGTGTCAAAGGTTAAAATGCAAGAAATAATTAGACTATTTTCACCTATAAATATAAGTAACAAAAAGAAACATGGAATGGTGTCTTTTGAACATTTATATTTATATACAATGTTCATGGGCATAAGTTTTCCATTTATAAAAGCAAAAGGTAAAGAATTGAAATTTAAAATAGTTACGTCAGGAGAGTCGATAATCAAACTTAGATATCATGATTATTGATTTTGATACAGAGTCTACCTAATATTCAACTACTGCTTATATATGGACCTAATTAATTAATTAACCAAATATTCTCTTAGTGGAGTCTCTTTGAATAATTATTCTATAGCTTAATAATTATGAACCTAGAAGCTTCAGAGAGGCTCTCATGTTTATTATGATGCAAGGTTTTACTTTTGTGTCCCATTGTTTCGTGACATAATTGAACTTCATTATTATTTAACTTACATCATCAACAGCGGCTCGGAGCAATCTAACCTGTTCCTTTGAAACCGATCGTATCTGAGAAATTGAACAAGGTTCAAACACAGTAACATAATGTTTTCACAATATTTGAAAAGGGAAGTTCAAGAATTGATGAATAATAGATAGTTAGAACATGTACCTCTCTAACCATGGTCCAAGAAACATTCTCAGTGCACGGAGGAATAGTCAACGAACCCATATACCTGTAATACTGTTTGTAGAAAATTTTGATTTGCCTAGGGTCAACTACACCCACCACTTTTTCTGCTTCCGTGGTCTCAGAAATAGCCTTTATATGACTCGTTAACTACAAAAAGCAAGGGTTCATGTCTAACTTCAATATTTATTATATATATAATAGTCTTTACAGACATAGTTATTCACGAAATATAAGACACAAAAACACAGAAATTTAATTTACCGATGACAGAAAAGAATCTGGTCTTCCAATCTTGTATAGTATTCCTATCACAGTTGTTTGTCCAGATGGAGTTTCGTGCACCATGTGTAACTCTAGATCAAACCTGCAATGCAATTTTCACTATTCTTTATTCTTTTTAAGTATAGGTAAATATTTTAGGCGTGATAACCCAAATCGTAATGGAACAACGAATAAAAAATAAAAAGTCCGGACGAAATCGGGTGTTTGACACCGACTAAATATATAACGAAGGCACAAAACAAGTTAGTATTACAGTTTCGTTGTATATAGAAAAATAAAATCATGTATTTTCTACGTAAATTCAAAGAAGTGTATGTATTACCTTTTGCCATCTATGGTGTGTTCAGAGGGAGAATGCCAATGACATTGATTGAGTAGGTATTTAGTTTCATTAATTTGAAGATAACCTGCGCCAGAAACCCATTCTAGCTGCATTTACAAACCAGAAAGTTGGATCAAAGTTAATTTATTGTATTAGGTAGATAACTAAGAAGACGTTAAAGTATATATATACTATAGTGATTTCAAAGTTTGGTAGTTTAATTATTTTGATATTTATTCACCATGATATCGTGGCCCCTATTCCTAATAGTGGCATTGGAGGGTTGGTAGTTCATCTGAAGCTTCCCTAACTGCGACACTATTTGAACCCTTTCATTCAATAGATCAATCGGTGACTGCATGGATCCATTGTTGCACACACTCCATTCAGGGTGTATGTTTCCCCAATGAGACGGTCCATTTTCGCTTTCTTCCTCGTAACTAAACTCTCTCTCATCTTCTGCACTTTCAATAAAACATAAACAACATATTAACACGTATATAATGATGTATACTTTCTGATACGCATGCATGCAAACTAAACAGAAAGCCGACAAGCTAATCGATCCTGACCAACTTCTCGAGACATCACTGGTAAAGACAGGAACAAAAGTATGCAGCAAATCGAAACCGTGGTAGCAAGCTTCTCCATTTTGGTTGTCGTGTTTGGTGGTAACTTATGAGAACCAGAGGGTTACGATTTACTTGATAATGTTGGTGGGTGATGGAGTAGCTAGTTCTCACACCAGTATTTATAAGCGATCATGGGTAGGTTAGCCAAATATGAAAGTGAGAATAAGAGGTAGGGCAAGGTTTTGAAATTGGAAAAGCTATCAATTTTTAATTTGACCACATTGACAAGTCACCACACTTTTTTTATTCGTCGGCACAGTCGGAAGACTAAGTTTTCCCGTTTCACGCAACCACCGTAATCAGAGAATAATATTTACATATTGTGAAGAGAATAATACAAAACACGTTTTTTCATTTAATGAATCATTTACATGTTTGTTTTCTTGTTGATTCTCTATTTGAATTAAGGGTCCTTTTTTCTTTTCTTTTCTCATCAATTAACAAATTGTGTTACAGATTCCGTTTCTTTTATACTCTGTTCCGTTTCTGATTTTCAAGTACTGTGTCATGCATTACGATTCTCACTTCATGCTATGGGGTTATCAATTTCTATTGTTAATCGAATTTCTATTGTTAATCGAATTTCTTTTGAATTTGGATGGTCTGTTAGGTTATTTTTTGTGTGATTTCTGTGTTTTTATAATGCATTAATTATCATTAATTTTAATTTTTTAAAATATATTAAAAAAATATTTAAGAGGACAACAAAAGAAATAGAGAATCTAAACTTAATTTCTTTATATCTTGATTACATTTCCGAAGTCAGATAAGTGATGATGGAATGCAAATAATAATTCTAATGTTGCGGAGACTAGTTATTAATTATGTACAAATTGTCGAATACATGACATATAAAATGTGAAAATATGAACTATATAGATAAGAAGTCAGAGTTGGGTTTCACGAAGCAATCTTCCCTTACTTAATTAATAGATAAATAATTTAGTTTATATTCAAATTATATCGAAGATTTAATTAGCAATTATATTCAAATTAGTTTATATGATTATTCAAAGCTTGATTATTTTCTAAATTATTTTATATTATAATCTCAATTGCATAAAATTCTTATCAAAAATAATAATCAAATTTATAGATTAAATGTTTAAATGTGTTTAATAATAATTAATTAATTCTTAATATTATACTCGATATTAATATTTTTAAATTTCAAAGAATTTTTCAATGTCAATCAAATATCAATTGAACATCTACAATTACAAAAGAAGTAGAACATTATTACTACTCAAAAATACCCTAGAGCAGAGCATTTAACATTGTAAAAAGTTTCTTCCTTTACATTTGTATTTGCTTAAGGAGTTTTTGCACTCTAAAAGAAATGTTTTGCCTGATTTCATTGGCTGAGATTACCCCACCTTGTGAAACTGCTTAAGTTCTAGCTTAAATGATTATTTTATTTAGTTCAAACGCATAGTTTGTTTAACCTAAGTGAGTTGTTTAATAATAAGTTCAGATTCTCTACTGATTTTTTTTATGTTGTGTTGAGTATTAAAAATACATTGTATTGATATTTTAAATATTTTTTTATATATTTTAAAACGTGAAAATTAGTGATAATTAGTATATTATGAAAATACATAGAAGAACAACACAACAAAACCCAACATCTAATCCAAATTCTTTAATAACCATTTTATTAAATATTTGGCTCAAGCATGCAATTAACTTAGGCTAATTTGTTGCCTAACATAACTTTAAACCTAGGAAATCAATTTATCTGCAACCACTTATATATATATATATATATATATATATATATATATATATATATGCTGTCGTGCCGAAGTAAATGTGTTTTGAACGTGTAACTATATATCAATGGATAATCCGATAATAGTCCAATAGTATGTGAAACAATAAACTTAACAAACTTATTATAAGTATATATATCTCCAAAATGAGACTAGACACCAATGGATAGTCGATAACAATCCAATAATGTTTGAAACAATATCAAGAAACAACAAACTTCGTTAGAAAATATTTTAACTTATGAATATTTTATTACAAAACTTAATTATAAGATAAGATTAGCATTCACTTATATATATTATAAATTAATTCACTTATATATATTATAAATTAAAAAAATTTCTAATAGATGTATGATTTGTAACGACTATAAATAAATCTTTATCACATAGTCAAGTAATGTTGCATAATTTTAACTTTATAACTGTTTTACCTTTTGGTTACTTAAAAATGTTTTTTTGTAAAATTCCTTTAAAAATTCCACCATTATTTTAAAGTTACTTAAAAATTAAATTGTCCTAAATCTTTGTTTGGGGTGTGGAACTTTTTTGAAAAATCAATCACAGTCAATTTTATGACGACAGAGGTTTAAAAAAGGTTTTCAAATGATGAACTCATGTGCACGACTACCTGGTCAATTTACGGCTATATTCTGTAAGAGATTTCGTGTCGAACTCATATTAGTTTCACAATTTTGTTATTTGAATATTTAAAAAATTTGTCATTCATAATCTTGTGCTATTATTGATACTTTTCACTAACTTTTCTACCTTTTCTTATATCCAAATATATAAAAAAGATAATCTTTGGAACCCAATATAAGCAAAAGAAAGTTTGATGACCTCAAATATAAATAAATATTAATTTTTTTCTTTTATTTAGTGATATCAGATTTAAAATACTATCTAATTAATTGAGATGTCATTTTCAATTATTTTAATTAGTTCGTGTTAGTATTAGGTTTCAATGAATAACACTTTAAGAAACTATTTTTAAATCATAAGTTACATAACATTAACTAACCTTCTTCTTCAGGATAAATTTTAAATAATTTTACTTATATTTGCAATATAATAAATCAGACAGATAATTAAAATTTAATAATAATTTTAATTGATACGTTTTTAGGTAAATGACCGTAGAGTGTAAGAAATGAACGTAGATGAATAACATTTTTATGAAAATGAAAAGAGGAGGTAAAATAAGGAATATCAAGTTACAAAACGGTTAAATTGATGAAAATAATACATCTTGAAAAGTTTCACATCGTCTAGGATAACCTAGGGGATGAGTGTTAGTGATTATATGATGGGCTCTAAGTCCATGATGTTCTTTGCCCCACTCAAACACACTTGATGCTTGTATTTGACTTTTCTTATACTCTTATAATAGAGTGTTGTGAGGTTTGAGTTTAATTCTTGTTTTGGAGGGTATGGGTGTATTTGGGGTTAAAAGATATGAGAGGGTAGTCTATGTGATGTACAAATTTCCACATAGTATTATTCTTTGGTGGTTGTGGTTTTTTTACATATTTGGAGTTTTCACGTTTTATTTTTGTGTTCCTTGTTTTAATCTTATTTATCTGGTAATAGGATGATTCTTGGAGGTAAGACAATAATATTCTTAATTGATGATATGTTTTTACCAATAGTAGTGTCAAGAGTTATGGTTCGATGAGATTTTTTCTTAGTATACTATATGGTTGTAGGGTTGTCTGATCTTCCACATCAGAAACGATTAATTCCTTGTTGTTGGAGGATCATCATTGGTTGTTGAAGTTGCAATGAGAAATTTGATGGAAGGATCATTGTTCGGGTTGTGTTGACGTGGTGAATCTGCAGCTGAGTTCGTGGAGGTGCAAGGACTTGAGTCATGCTGGATCTGCAGTTGAGTTTGCGTGTTGCGAGGTGCTACTGGATATGCAGAGGACATCGTATTTGGTGCTCGTATGACCCGGTGAGTGATGTACGATGGAGATTTGAGTGTGAGTCACAATTTGCGACATGTGCATGGAGGAAGTGCTATACGGTTTATAGATCTGCTTCGACGAGAGTCAATGGTGGTGTTACATCAGCATGCGTTACATCAACGGGTGTTGCGTCTCCAGCAAGGGAGTTAAATGACATGGTGATCTAAAAGAAATTAAAAAAAATCAGAGAGTGACACATGGCGTGGCGTTAACAACATTAATTTTTTTTTTCTGAAAAGGACGCAATTTTTCAAAAATGAGGACGTAATTGAGACTTTTTTTGCCCGCGGATACCAAATTGACACACTCTTATCAAAGTGGATATCATTGGAGTAATTAAAACTTATTTATGTGTATTATCATTACAAGAAAATCATTAAACAACACTTGATTTCAAACACAAAAAATAATTACTCACTATGTTGATTATACTTAGATACCATTTTACAAACTACAAATTTGATAATTAAATTAGTCTTCAGTATAAATAAAAAATTATAATTGATTTGTGAATTAGATTCTAAATTGGTCTCTAACATTAAGTGTCAAGATTTTAGCTATTAAGTAATCGGTATCTAAATTAGCCAGTGATTTAAAATTAAAGACCATTTTAGAATCAATAATAATAGTAAGTATCTAAAATTTTCATAGCAAATAGTATTATAGACTAATTTAATTCTAATCTACAAATTAATTATAATTTTTTATTCATAATAAATCTTATTTTAATACTGATAATATTTAATTTATAAGATGATATCTAATTTATTTAATATAATGACTAATTTTAATCTCTAAAATTAATTTTTATTTTAATAATTTTATTGTAATGTATATTAACTTATACAAATTGTATTAAATATCTAATAAAATTATTCGGTGTGGCCCCATTGTATTTTTCATTCTCTGTTTTTTTCTTTCATGTCCTTATGTGTCTCGTCTTCATGAATATCTCTTCATTTTTTATGTTTATATATTATTTCAAATAATTTTTCAATTGATATATTATTTAAAATTGTGAAATTTATATTAATAAGTTATAGTTATTTAGGGCGTTACAAATATATATATCGAAAAGAATGGTAATTCTATATCCGATATTTATTGAATGTGTTGATTTGGTCTTTAAAGTATTTTTATTAGTACTTATAAACTAACAAATTTAAAATGTCATCATTTTAATGAGATATTTATAGCAGATAACACAATTAACATTATTATCTAATATTATTAATTCAAAACTAGTAAAATAATTATTAAAATCAAATTAACATATTTAATGCTGATAAAAAAAATATAAAGCATATAAATTTCTCTCTTAATAATTGTCCACTAAGAATTGAACTATTAACTTAGCTCTAATATCAATTGTTAGGATTGAGCGTTTATCATTAGGTCAAAAACTATAGTGATTAGTTAAAACGCAACTCTTTATACTTGTAACAGTCCAAATACTACAGTTCGATTGTGATCCGACCTATTTGGTCTTTACCACGAAATACTTGATGTCATCTGCAACAAATACTTATTTTAATTTATAAATGCTGAAGATATACCTAAAAAAGTAAATTGGTTGGTACGTAGTTGAAAAAAAGAAGTTTATAATTGCTTAGTAATAATCTAAAGGAGAAGACATATTCGGACTAATTCTCCTCTAACTTTCCATGTACCAGAGTCTTTACAACAACAACAAAAAACACACACACATATAATTTTACACCCTAAACCATGATTTGCAAGAAGAGGTAAATAGTGTAGAAGTTTCTTTTTCTATGAAAGAGTGTTGAGGTTAGAGAGTATATTTACGACTTCTATAACATGTGTTACATTACTTTTCTAATGGCTGTATGTAGTAGCTATATCACGTAATGAGATGTGAAAAATGTTTCTAGACCTAATCCCACCACCTTCACTTACTATTAACAAATACTTTTAAGTTTCCGCTTAATAATACTAAATATTAACTTTATTTATTTTTATTTACTTAATTCCCTTTAAGTTGGAACAATATTAAACATTAAGCAGATATTTATTTTCTTGTTTAAAATTTCAAATCTACGTTTTCAAATGTAAAGGTAAACTTAAAATAGTTTTAATTAAGATTATGTGAAAATCAAATAGGCATAAAAACTTTAAAAAAATATGTATTTTTTTTTATTCTTCCACTTTTAACTTTAATTAATAGTAAAAATAACTTAATTTTAACTCAGCATTGAGTTCTGCCAAATGTTGATAAAATATGATTTTAACGTAATATCGTGAACTTTGTCTAGAGTCTGAAAGGTATAAAAAAGGAAACACATAAGCATACAAATGCTCCACGTAAATCCCCTGATCAACTATGTCTTGAGTTGAAAAGGTTGATACGAACCACGAGTTCAAATTTTTATGCAGTAAAAAATTGACTTTTTGATGGAAATTACAAATCTTTCAAAAAGGAACACCTTTGCACTTGAAGTTTAAATGGATTCATTAGTGCCTTACAATTATGTATTGAAATTAAGTAACGTAATTAATAAATTAATGAAACCTTTAACCAAACTAATTGACAAAATGAAGGAGGAATTCTTGCGTAGACGTATAGTCAACACAAGTTTTTGATAAATTGAAATTTAAATCAATAAATACATGCACGTAACCATTATGTTTCATTAAAATACATACTTATTCATTACTTGTGTATACACACAATTACGCCTGTACCTATTTTTCAAATATTATAACGAGTTTTAAATACTTTTCGAGTAGCGCAAAGCTGGAGAAAGTTGGTCATCTCATACATATTTAAATGTTTAATAATTTCAAATTATTTATATGAAAATTTACTTCGATTTTGTATTTTTTTATCATTAAATATCCATTGAGCACCTTGTATAACATAGAATGTGTATTAATGTTATTGACCATAAAGAGAAAATAGATGAATTTATTTGTGTATAAACTATAAACAGTTTAATAAATTAATTACTAGAATTAGTTATCTTTTGATTATAATAAAATATTTGATAGAATGATATTTTTGTAAATATTTATAATTATATAAAAAATACTAATTGTTGAAAAAAATTAATATTACATCAAACATCATTATTCTTAATAATGATAATGTCATATAATCAAATTTTATTAAAGGATAAAGCTTTTTAAGCAGTGATGGAGGATAATAGGAGCAGGGGACAATGCTCCCAAAAATTTTGGTTTTTTTTTTTTTTAAATTTATTAGTTAAAAATTTTAAAATTATGTATGTCCAAAAATTTTATTTTTTATAATTTATGTAATAAAAAATTTTAAACTTTTAAAATTATGTATAGTATTTAAAGTTTTTTAAATTATGTGTAGTATATCAAGAATAAAAATAAATAAATTAATTTTGTTTATTTGATTTATAAATCATAACATTTAATATTTATTGATAATAAAATACGAAATCAAATATATTAAAAAGTAAAAAAAAATATTAAGATATTTTTTATTTATTTCTTGAGTTTTTTTACATATTTTTATTATCTTTTACTTTTACTTATTTGTTTTTTAAAGAAAAAAATAATATTTACCTTTACTCTAATTTTTTATATGTTGTTTTCCATTCTTGAAAAAAAGAATTTGTCTTATTTAATAGTAAAAATTAGTTTAATAATTATTTTTTTATTTAACAAACTTTTTGTATATTCATTCTTAGAAATATAAAAAAATAAAATATTGTACCGTAACTGATTTTTAGTTGTAACTTAATTATTTTGAATTTTTATTTTAGTATTAACGTCTTATTTTCTTATTAAATTATGACAAATTATTCTTTATCTTTGTGTCAATAGTTAAATATATAAATTTTGATTATTTTATTTTAGCTTCCTACATTATTAGTCAAGATTCGCATCTATGTTTAAACATAATTTATATACCTAATTTGAATAAGTATGTATCAATTTTTAATAAAAAAATATAATATAACATTTTTTATGAAGTGCATGATCACTTTGTCAATTTTTATATAAGTTGTTATTGTTTTTACACTCTTTTTGAACGGAGGAGTGGATGTGGATGGTCACGGTCCAACCGAAACAATAAAAAGAAAATGAGAAAAATGATTAATCTATTCTAATATATGAAAAGGATTTCCTCTTTTGTGTCAAAATTTCATAATACTAATTTTACCCTTTACAATATAATTATTAATTAAATTTTTAAAATTAACGGTTACTTTTAACTATTTTTATAAAACTATTTTTTTTTATTCATCAACAATTATTCTCTCTATTCATTTTATTTTATTTTTAATAAATATATATTTATTTTATATATTAACGTACACTATTATCAGTTACTAATATAATATTATTTACACATATGTTTATACCAGTAAACAATTAATAAATTATGAAAAACCAGATTAATTTTTGTGTTAGACTTTCTCTTCTAATACGAAGATATTTGCGAAGAAAAATAGAAAATAATGTATTATAGGTAAAATTTAATATAATATTTATAATTTTAAAAAATAAAATAAAATAAAAATAAATTATAATTCTTAAAAAAATTATTATATCAATTAAATTAACCATATTATTTACAAATTTTTATAAACTTCTTTTTGTATTTCTCATTCTTTCTTATCATTTTTTCTTAATATAAACAATTTCAATTTCTCATCTCGTTCTCTTCAAATCTATTCCTCCAAATTCATCTCTTCATCTAAACAAAATTTAATAAAAACTTATATAATTATATATTTAAAGGTTTCATGAATTGAACACATTTTTATTTTAGTTAGTAATAATAAAGTTATCATAAAAATTATTTACGTTTATATACGTAATGTTTTTTTAGATCGATTCACTTTATATAAAGGAAAAAAAAAACTTGAATTGATAGTAGTTAAATCAAAATAAAAACCACATTTTACTGATCCATAGAACATCCTAATTTTAATAACAAATCCAAAACAAATATAAACAAATAAACTCAAACTTAAAACTTCATTTTCTCAACAACATTATCATGTTACATTAACGGGAACGGGTACATTAGAAATGACGTAATTCTGCTCTTTGATATATTGTTTTGTCGTCCAAATCCATCTCCATATTGATATACGAAATGACCACTTCGAGCAAGATTAATGACAACTTGAACAAAAGATTTAGGGAATATAGAATCCTTAACCAGATATTTATTCAAGTTTTTCCATTCTTTCTCCATCAAAGTTTTGAAGTATTGACGGACATTTTCTTCTGAAAGACCAGTTTCATGCATATAACTCACAATTGAATTTGAGGTTTCACCCCTCTCTATCTCGTCCTGTCCAAAGCAACATGTTAGGCACAAACTTTGATTCACATGAGTTACTTGATAAGGTTATGCAAAACAAAGTTAAAATTACCGTTGATGTTCCCAAATCATTGCTAAGCCTACAAATTGTGTATACAGAGCGCAACAAGTCATGATCATGATCAGTTAAAGAATGAATCACTTGTTCTGAGATGTCTTGGCTGACCAAGAAGTAGAAATGAGTAAGAATAGCCCCTGCTGCGATCGAGATCCTTGCATTTTCTAAGTACTTATCAAATGGTGGAATAATTTTGTTGTGAAACCATTTTGCTTCTTGGAGGTATGCTTTGCACAAATCAGACCACTGTGGAAAAATCAAATAAACATTTTAGTTTTTTTTTTTTTATACTGAATATACATAGGACAAAAAGAAAAGTTGTGTTACATACATATTTTGTGAGGTAAGGAAGACAATTGATGCCTCGTTCTTTGAAGATGTCATAAGCCATCCCATTAATAGTGTTATAGATGGCTAGAAAGCACAATACCATGTAGTCTGGAAGAGTGTTTATGGAATTCACGTCCCATCTTGTGTCCATGCACATGCATAAAAATCATACATACTTAAATAAGACATTTTTTAAACTTTTTCTAAGGGCAAAGTAAAATGAACTCCATATGAGATTAGATGAACAAACCTTTCAACGGCATCTGTGAAGAGCTCCAATTCATCTAAAGTACCGTAGATATCATATATATCATCAAGGTATGTAACTAATACTATTACCTTACTCATTCTTTTGCGACACACAACAAGCTGTGGTTCAGGAAAAATTGCTACCATCCAAATAAATGTTTCTACTAATCTGTCTCGAGCAAATTTTAGTTTACTTGAGAGGTCAACGTCCCACCACCACCTAAGTACCAACACATTAAAAGACATAAATTTAATTTAAGACCATAATTGGAGATAGGAAAAATAAAGTGAAATTTTGAGATTTGACATTGTTTGATTCTTCCTAATTTTTTAGATTTTTTAATTAAGTATCCTTTAATATTTAACATTAACTATTAAAGGAATTATATTTGGATAATTATTACTTGATTTTTTTTAATCAAAAATAAAATTTAGCTTCAATAATATACACAAAAAGTACATCAAATTTTAATATAAAGTTAGAAAGATGAAACTCCACCGATTCTAAAACCCTAAAAAGAAATTCCAATTAGAAACATATCTTAAAAGCAAAAAATATTTAGTCATTGTAATGATGAATTTATAAAATTAAAAATTATTGATTATTAAAATACCAATTTATATATCAATATATTTTGAAAAACTGTTATTAAAATTATATTTTACTTATTATAACTTGTTTTTTGGAAAAGAAATTTTTAGTAATTTTCTTAAATATAACCCACTTTTTCTATTAGGTATGATTTATTTTTTTGCACATAGTTTCTTTAAGCAAGCGTATACTTTTTTCGTTTTCCTTGTCTATTTCTCTTTACCTTGATAGTTCTTTTAACTCGTTCTGATATGATGATTGCACCATGTTGAATTCCAGCTTTGCAAGCTCTAACAATAAGAGATTATGCGGTTTTGTCTTATCATATGTGTTGATATAGTGTTGTGCCACTAGTCTGCAACAACTTTTATGATAGGGAAGCCCTTCCAATACATACTTAACTTTTTCTGCCATTTTCACATCCATTGATTTTTCCTTCATTAAATTCATTAGATGTGTTCTTGAAAATGCATTTGCCTCCCAAACACTTTCTTCTCCTTCCAAGGTTAAGTATGATGCTTCGTACAAACTTAACATTCCTTGTACGTCGTTGCTAATTTCAGCCTTGAATTTTCCCTTTTCATCTTTGAAATTCATAAAAATACCTGCATGCACCTCAAACAATTATCTTAACAAGAGTGAAAACCGAAAAGATTTGTTGTGGTTAAGAGTTAAATATCTAACTAGAATCATTCATAAACCGACAAAAAACTAAGGTTTTCGATTATTCATTTTCTTAGGATCTTATTTCCTAATAAAATCTTCACTGCAAAATGAGTAATTAAAACTCATAAATATGTTGTTTTAATATTTTAGACGACGTGATTTCTTTTATATATATTTATTCACTACTAAGTATAATTTTTGTATTGTTCAAATAGTAATTTGATTCCTATATTTATGTCTTTTGATTCGTTTTGGTTCCTATTTTTTTTAACACAATTAAGTTCTTATTTTTTTTAAACTCGACCAAATCTCTATTGTTATAAAAAGAACTTAATGTGATATCTTTTGTTAGATTGACATTAACATCGTTCGAAAGTGACATGTAACAACGCAAAGTTTGATTTTTTGTTCTATTTTGAAAGTTAACACATGTCAAAAGAGGGGTTCCAAAATAGAAGATAACCTAAATTTTGATACGAGACAGTTCCAAATGATGGTAACCAATTTAACAATAATGTTGCATTAAGTTTTTTTACAAAAATAGTGACTCAATTGAGTAAAAAATAAATATAGGGACAAAAATGAATCAAAGGCCTAAATTTAGTATGAAATTACTAATTAAATTTTTTATTTAAAATTTTTTATAATATGGAAAACATAAGAAAAAAAAAGATGATATTGCTAAGATTTTGGATTCATCTCTTTGGTGTCTCCTCTAAAAGATCTTGACTTAAAAATAAGTAAGAAAAACACATAAATATATTGTCTTAAAAAAAATTCAATTGAAGATACCTTGTTATTTTACATGATTTTATTTAGTTTTCATAAAAGTATATGTATAACTATTAAAAATATTAAAAAAAAATTTTAAAAAAATCTAACTTATGATAATGTAAATTTATTATTTTAAAATTTTGAATTAAAGATGATATAACTTATTTGAGTTCCTATTTTTTTTTTCAAAAAAGAAAACTTGATCGAGGGCCTATTTTTGTAAAATGAACTTTATGCGGTCTTTTTTGTTAAATTGATATGAATATCAGTTGAAAATTTCATGTGTTAATAATATATAGGTTTGTCACCCATCAAAATTTGATTTTCTTCTACTTTGAAAATAACACGTGTCAAAATCAAAAGGGTTCCAAAATAGAAGACGATTTAAATTTTGATAGTTAACCGTGTTAGATTTTGACACGTACACTTCTAAACTATGGTATCCAATTTAAAAATAAAAAATAAAACAAGTTTGACAGGTTGAAATAAATTTGAAAATCATTTTAACTTTGTTTTAATAAAAAAATATTTCTTATATTGTGAGTGTTAATCTTCATTGTATGTGTGCTTCTAATATAATATATCTTTTCGGGTTGCCTTGTGAGTTACTTTGTCTTTTGCAGGTTTCTGACCCATTTTTTTATCGAGATATATATATATATATATATATATATATATATATATATATATTATTTTTAGAATACCGAGGATTTCGTATATATATACTTTTCCATTTTCCATTTTTATAATGAATCCATTTAAAATTGTTTCTAAAATGGTACATACATATTTAGTAGGTACATGTATATGTATTGTTGTTTGGTTTAATTACTCGGATGATATCCACTTTGGTACAGGTGTGTCAATTTGATACCTGTTTCTAAAAAAATGTCAATTACATTTTAACTTTTGAAAAAGTACTTCAGTTAGGTCTTTTTCGAGTAGATTAACGTTGTTAACGACGTGTCACGTGTTAGTTTGTGGTTTTTTATTTTTTTTTTTATTTTTTAAAAATTTTTGAGAAAAAAAAAGGTTCCACGTGTCAGGTCCCTATGTGTGACAGGTGTCATTGTCACTATCAGATGTCATTGTGTTGATTTCGATTTAGTCCCCATATATGTCTTTTTGTTTCAATTTAGTACTTACTTATGTGTATCTAATTCAATTTTGTTCCAATTTTTTTAATAATTAAAATATTTTTGTAATCCATTTTTTATAAAATTAAAACTAATTAAGTATAAATATTTTTATAAAATTAAGTTCTAATATTTATATTAGTTCTTTCAATTTCAGACCAATTTATTGTTTGTATAAATGTTTTACTAATATTTTTTATTAAAAATGAATTTTTAACATATTACTTTATTAATTACTTTTTTTATTAAGTACTCATGTTTTGTTAATTATTTTTTTTTAAATAGAACAATATTTTCTCTTACTAATTTTAAACAAAAGTTTTTATTTATATAAATATTATATTATTTTTTTTTTAAAAATAACCTAATAAAATGACTTTTATCACTAAATTTTAATATAAATATCAAATAATTAATTTACGGCGGATATGAAAATTTGGTAAGATGTGAATTGTTAAGTTTATTTACAGCGGATATGAAAAGGGGTAACAGATTAAGGTTGAAATTGTGTACCATGGGAGACATCAAAGCCATGTCGTCTGAGGATTCGAAAAAGAAGAGCGGTTTCATGCAGACTTGTTGTGGTTCGGTCTTTGAAGTTTTGAATTGAAACAAGTGCGAGAAGGGTTTTGTTTATCCAGTCCTGGAACCTGAAGAACAGTCCCAGGCGTTCAATATCATCAATGAGTTGAAGTAAGGTCAGTGGTTCCATGTCTGCTCCATTAATCATAAATCGCACTTTCTCCTCCAACTTTGTTGCTTTTTCTTGCAGAGGTTCTATCTGTGTTGAAAACAAAAGAAAAGCATTAATGGTTGTTGAAAGCAAAGAAGTTGAAGGAAAAGAAAGATTACCGGAAGATTGTTTCCGAGGGAGTGGATAAATTGATGAGTAAAAGAAGTGGGGTTGAAATTAGGTGGAGTTCTAAATGGGGTTGAGGATTTAGAAAGAGTTTGTGTGGTAGACAAACAGGGAAGGCTCCCTACATTGCTTGCCATGCTGTTTTCACTGTGTATTACTATCAAACATGTGATGCTCACCAATGCGTGCCTTCCCTCTATTTATATTCAATCCTAAATGGTGGAGAATTTGATGCAGGCCACCCATTGGGAAGCCTTGCACTCCATCCAATTGTTTTCTTCCTGGTTTCTCATGCAATCACTTGTCTTCAATTTTGTTATGTATTGTGAATTCTTTTAAGGATGAAACTTGAGTTTTGTGTTTTTTATTTATATAAATTTAGATAATTTAATTAAATATTTATTTATTAGTTAATAGAATACCTCTGGAGAGTTTGAAATAATAATAATAAAGTAAAAAATATATATTGACTTCAGTTTATTTAAAAAATAGTTAAATAAAATGATTTAATTTTTATTTGTGTGATCTTAGGTAATTTAATTTAATTAATTAGTGAAATAACTTATGTTAAGTGAATGTAATTTCAAAAAAATTAAAGCAGTGATACTATGTGTTACCTACCATTATAATAAAGTAAATTTTTAAAAGTTTGAATTTATTTTCAGAACAAGCGGAAATGGTCGTTGGTCAACATGCAAATTTATTTTCAGACTTTTCTAAATTTATTATTTTATTACAATGGAACTATTTATTATTGTCAAGCTGAATAATTTCAGATATTATGTTTAATATACCATTATATAATATTTTCGCATATTCTTCAAACGACCATTTTTACTGAATAATAAATAATAGTCCACATGGACAATAACAAATAATTCATGTAATATTTATTTTCAGACTATTTTAGATTTTTTTATTACAATAAAAATATATATTTTACTGGCATTATTTTAAATTTTTTGAAATTGCATTCAATTAATATAATATATTTCATTAATTAATTAAGTTAATTTAAATAAAATTACATAAACGAAAATTAAAACATTGTATTTAACTATGATTTTTAAAAAATTGGATTAAATATTTTTGTCTATGTTAATTGATCCTTAATTTATTTGTAATAATTTTTAACCATTAAAACTTGTAATTTCAACTTTCATAATTACTTTTTAATATTACATATAAACAACTCGTATTAACTACACAACTATACTAAATAAATCGATACTAAAACTATAAGAAAAATTATGTGTGCGGCCATATTTATTTGTGACGAACAATTTATAAAATTAATTTAGGTAAGTATAAAAATAAAATTAAAATTACTACAAAAATTAACAATTTAACGTGAATGATAGCTTCGCAAAACCCTCGGTACTCTACACCATGCATATTCAATTTGATGCAGGCCACACATTGTGAGCCCCGCACTCCCAACCCAAAAATTTGCACCTACCGGGCCCATCCCTCATGAATTCCAAATTGGATTTCAATTGTTTTCTTCTTAGTTTGCCATGCAATTACAATCAAATTACAATTATGCCATGCATTAATGAAAAGCCTCCAGACCTGAAAATAGGAACCATGGGTCCCACATGTTGCAATGTAAGAAGCTCACGCACGTGGTGTGCATTTTTTTCCTTTTAAAATCGTGCTGCTACAGAAAGTACTTTTACTTTTATTTTTGTTTTTTTCCTCAAATTGGGATTTGATAACACGTTTTTTTTTCTCTTATTTATTTGTTGATTAAATATGTTTTTCTCCTTAATTTTCATTGAAATATGATCACATGAAACGTTGATACATTCTCACGTGTTAATATTAACCGGTAGCATTTAACCCATTAATTTAATTACTTGTTTCTTTGCCATTATTGAGTTTTTTGCGCCTAAAATTTTATTTAAGGAAAAAACTATTTTGATACAGTTTATATTTATTTTACATTACCATATTCAATTATCCAACAAGAAAACCTGTATCAAATGAATATAACTGGTGTCGGCTAAAAAATTGAATTAAAACCTTAGACAATTATCAAATTCTATTGATAATCCTAAATTATTAAGCTGTACTTTACATTTATTTTTTATTTTATTAGTTAGTAATAATGAACTTATCATAATAAATCTTTACATTCAAATTTCAATTAATTATAGTATATTTTTAAAAGAAAACATGTAATGCTTTTTTTAGAATAATTCACTTTAAATTAAAAACAAAAAACAAAAATTTGAATTGATAGCGATAAGAAGTAGTTAAGTTAAAACGAAACCCACTTTTTACTAATCTCATAATATTGTAGTAAGAAATTCAAGTAACAAAATATAAAAAATATATTTAAACAACAAAACTCAAATTTAAAATTTTATTTTCTTAACATTGTCATGGTACATTATAATTGGAATGGGTACATTAGCACCGACTTAATTGTGTTCTTTAATGTATTGGTTTGTCGTCCAAATCCATCTCCATATTGATATATGAAATGACCACTCCAAGCAAGGTTGATGACAACTTGAACAAAAGATTTAGGGAATATGGAATTCTTAATTAGGTATTTATTCAAGTTTTTCCATTCTTTCTCCATCAAAGTTTTGAAGTGTTGACGGGCATTTTCTTCTGGGAGACCAGTTTCGTGCATATAACTTACAATTGAATTTGAGGTTTCACCCCTCTCTATCTCGTCCTGTCCAAAACAACATGTTAGACACGAAGTTTGATCCAAATGAATTACATAATAAGGTTATGCCAAACAAAGTTAAAAAAATTACCGTTGATGTTCCCAAATCATTGGTAAGCCTAAAAATGATGTATGCAGAGTGCAACATGTCATGGTCATTATTAGTTAAATAATGAATCACTTCCTCCGTGATGTCTTGGGTGATCAAGAAGTAGCAATGAGTAAGAATAACCCCTGCTGTGATCGAGATCCTTGCATTTTCTAGGTACACATCGAATGGTGGAATACTTTTGTCGTGAAACCATTTTGCTTCTTGGAGGTATGCTTTGCTCAAATCAGACCACTATGGAAAAATCAGACAAACATTTTAGTTTTAGTTATACCGAATATACATAGGACAAAAACAAAAGTTGTGTTACATACAGATTTTGTGAGGTAAGGAAGACAATTTATGCCTCGTTCATTGAAGATGTCATAAGCTATCCCATTAACAGTGTTATAGATGGCTAGGAAGCACAATGCCATGCATTCTGGAAGAGTGTCTATGGAATTCACGTCCCATCTTGTGTCCATGCACATGCATAATAAAAATATAGATACTTATATAAGACATTTTTTTTATATTTTCTCTAAGAGCAATGTAAACTGAACTTCATTTGAGATTAGTTGAACAAACCTTGCAATGACATTTGTGAAGAGCTCCAATTCTTCTAAAGTTCCGTATATGTCATATATATCATCGATGAATGGGATTAATATAGTTAACTTACTAATTACTTTGCGATAGTATGCAAATTGAGGTTCAGGAAAAACTGCCAGTGCCCAAATAAATATTTCTACTAATCTGTCTCGAGAAAACTTTAATTTCCTTGAAAGATCAATGTCCCACCACCACCTAAGTAACAACACATTAAAAGACACCAATGTAACCTTTTCTTCAATAATATATACATAAAAAAATAAATCAAGTTTTAATAGCAAAAGGAATGCAACTAAATTTTATTCTTTATAAAAACCATGCTTTAGTTACTCTTACTCGTTAAAAAGGTTATTTTTATTTTTAAAAACCGTTATTAAAATTACATTTTACTTATTATAACTTATTTTTAGAAGAAAATAAAATTCTAGTAATTATCTTATAAGTAAACCACTTTCTATTAGGTATGATTTGGTATGCACGTAGTTTCTTTTACCTTGATAATTCTCTTAACTCGTTTTGATATGATGACTGATCCATATTGAATTCCAGCTTTGCAAGTTCTAACAATAAGAGATTATGCGGTTCTGTCTTATCATATGTGTTAATATAGTGTTTCGCCACTAGTCTGCAACAAGTTTTATGATAGGGAAGCTCCTCCAATACGTGCTTAACTTTTTCTGCCATTTTCGCATCCATTGATCTTTCTTCCATTAAATTTATTAGATGTGTTCTTGAAAATGCACTTGCCTCCCAAAGATTTTCTCCTTCTAAGGTGTAATATGATGCTCTGTACAAACTCAACATTCCTTGTACATCGTTGCTAATTTCAGCCTTGAATTTTCCTTCTTCATCTTTGAAACTCCTGAAAATGTCTGCATGCACCTCAAATAATTATCTTAACGTGAGTAATAATTAGAAAGATTTGGTAGGCTAAGAGTTAAAGATAATAAGACGAAAATTACTTGGTTAAAATAAATAAGATGGACAATATATACTTAAGTAGAAGCATTCATAATTCTGTGCTAGGTTGTTGTTTTCGTCCCAACAACTTGCCTTCAAGAATCATAGTCTCACATGGAACATGAAAAGGAATTAACAGATTAAGGTTGAAGTTGTCTACCTTGGGAGACATCAAAGCCATGTCGTCTGAGAATTCGAAAACGAAGAGCGGTTTCATGCAGACTTGTTGTGGTTCGGTCTTTGAAGTTTTGAATTGAAACAAGTGTGAGAAGGGTTTTGTTTATCCAGTCCTGGAACCTGAAGAACAGTCCCAAGCGTTCAATATCATCAATGAGTTCAAGTAAGCTTAGTGGTTCCATGTCTGTTCCATTAATCATAAATCGCACTTTCTCCTCCAACTTTGTCGCTCTTTCTTGCAGTGTTTCTATCTGCATTTAGCATGCATGCATGACAGAAAAAACAGTAACAGTGAAAAAAATAATTCCACAAGTAATAAAGGAATCAAAGGAAAAGAAAGATTACCGGAAGATTGTTTGGCAGGGAGTGGATGAATTCACGAGTGAAAGAACTGGGGTTGAAATTGGGTGGATTTCTGAATGGGGTATCGTGTTTGTTGGCATCACGAAGGTGCTTGGTTGAGGATATAGAAGGAGCTTGTGTAGTAGACAAGCAATAAGGAACATTACTTGCCATGGTATACGTAGTATCAAATATGTGATGCTAACCAATGCGTGCCTTCTCTCTATTTATAAGAAAATGATATTCCAACATATTTTTTGAACTCAATTTTGACATGACTTACGTGGCACCTTTTTATAATTTTAAACTAATTTTTTTAAATGAAAGCAAAATGATGTGCATGTGCGGAAGTTACCCAAGTTCTTTTTGCCAAAATAAAAATGTTGGTGAGAGAAAGGGGGGTCGAGAGAGAGCAAAAGGTAAAGTAAATTGTTGTTCTTAGAGTAGCAGAGAGAGATCAAAAGCCATAGAGAAGCAAAGAAGTGTTGTGCTTGCTGTCGGAGAACACAGTTGTCACTAGAAGTCATCCATGGCTGCGTTTCCACCATTTCGCGTTTGAAGTGAAAGTTGTGTTTGGAAGTTTTTGCACAGTTAATCAAAGAAGACGACCACTACGGCTTTCAATATTTTGGTGTACAGATTTCCAAACCGAAAATGGAACACACACCATAATCTGCACAACATCATCACCTCACAGTCATGTAAATCAATTTAAATCAGTTCCAAAATGCTCAAAATTCATTTATCCTCCTTGTTTGGAGGCATTTTCGAATTAAAAAAATAAATACTACGCCCAGAGGTAGGGAGTGCTATGAAATTATGTGGGGAGTGGTAGCAAATATTTTAGTGTACAAATTTTCAAATCGAAAATGGAACACACACCATAATCTGCACAACATCATCACCTCACATTCATGTAAATGAAATTAAATCAAAGGTAAAAAATGCTCAAAATTCCTTTATCGTCCTTGCTTTGAAGCATTTTAAAATTAAAAAAATAAATATTGCGCCCAGACGTGGGGAGTGCTGTCAAATTATGTGGGGAGTGGTAGTAAATATTTTGTTGTACAGATTTTCAAATCGAAAATGGAACACACACGATAATCTGCACAACATCATCACCTCACAGTCATGTAAATCAATTTAAATCAAAGTTCCAAAATGCTCAAAATTCCTTTATCCTCCTTGTTTCGAAGCATTTTCGAATTAAAAAACATAAATATTGCGCCCAGACGTGGGGAGTGGTAGCAAATATTTTGGTGTACAGATTTTCAAATCAAAAATGGAACACACACCATAATCTGCATAACATCATCACCTCACATTCATGTAAATGAAATTAAATCAAAGGTAAAAAATGCTCAAAATTCCTTTATCGTCCTTGCTTTGAAGCATTTTAAAATTAAAAAAATAAATATTGCGCCCAGACGTGGG